>Ga0209629_10001958_pt1 | contig 13597 bp, 8 predicted proteins | sample TergutCu122P5_FD_187286 | JGI IMG/M metagenome (GOLD analysis project Ga0209629, IMG submission 187286) | Cubitermes ugandensis P5 segment gut microbial communities from Kakamega Forest, Kenya - Cu122 P5 (SPAdes) (version 2) | ecosystem: Host-associated > Arthropoda: Insects > Digestive system >... | reverse complement strand
AGGTATAAAGTGCCACACGGATACATGTCAATGCTGAGCACACATTTAGATCTACTGATATGTGGTAGAGAAAATGACCACAATGACTAGAGTTATAGTCATCCTGAAGGAGTTGAAAGGGTTTCATACTCCTGTCTGTATTTATAGGTAGTCTAGGATGAAACTTCTTTTCTTATACCCAATCATTCATTTTAGTTACAGACTCTTATAATGTTGTAAAACAATGTGCAACATAACATTTTGGATTCAGAATGTCACAAGATCACCACCAGCCTCAACAAAGAACACCAACCTTGTAAAACTGCTTCAGTGATTCATATTTGTTACAAATTATTATTATTTTCCTAAATATCCAGTATTCATTTCCTAATGGTGGCTGTCCTGAAGTGTCTTTAAGTGTTGTCAGTATTTGTGTGTTGTATATGCTGAGCCTGGTTACTGTACGGTGTTTGTTGGTTTGTTGGTTTGTTTGTTTGTTTGTTTGTGTTTCACACGTTTTCAGGTTCATCATACCATAGGCGTTAATATCATCCATGGACATTATTATTTTTGGTGAAGTAATATTTTAACCAAGTCTTGTTTTAATCTAAGCTTCTTGGCCTTGTGAGTGAGTTTAGAGTTAAAATTACCAGAAAATAGCTAACTTAGTCTTATGCAGTGGGTAGGATATCCAGCCCTTTTCTTAGCCACTAATCAAGTGTTTTTTAGTATACTGTGTATTTAATGCTGATAGTATTTTCAGTTCTAACATTTACAGACACTATTTTTGGCTTAACCATTCACTAACAGAGTTGAGTGTAACTAATTTTCACTAACTTTGCTGAATCTTTTAATTTGTCTGGAATGTTTCTGTTATGGATGATGACAAACAACACAGTAATTGCTCTTAGGAACTTGTGCTATAAAATGTCAGGGCCTTTTAATGAATTGCATCTTCAAGAAGTAATTATTTTAAAACATTATGTTGTATCTGAAGAGCAATTAAGAAATTATTATTTAGAAGTGTCACCAATGTCCATTTCTTATAAAAATTACAATTATGATTTTTAGCTTAAGTATGTTCCTCATCCCTTTAATAAGGTAATGTGAGAAAATTAGATTATTGCATTTATGACGTGTGGGCTGGGATAGCGCAGTCGGTATAGCGACTTGCTACAGGCTGGACGGTTCGGGGATCGAATCCCGTTGGGGGCGAGATTTTTGGCACCCGTCCAGACTGGCCCTGGGGCTCACCCAGCCTCCTATACAATGGGTACCAGGTCTTTCCCGGGGGTAAAGTGGCCGGGGCGTGGCATTGACCACCCAGTGCCGAGGTTACAGGAAGAGTAGAGCTATACGTCTACTCCACCTGTGAGCCTTCGTGGCCTGTTGTAGGGTGAGCTTTACCTTTACCTATTTATGACATGTGTTGCTTGCTGATTCTTTTCTGAAATGTTTGGAGACAATTTCAGTATTTTATTTTGTTGTCATTCTTGTATGGAAGGAAGCTATAAATTACTGTTTGCTGAATCCAAATACTATAATATAAGGACAACTTATTTATTTTCTAAATGGTATGTGGGTGACATGTTTATGTGTACATGTAAGTATATAATGTGAGATATGTGGTAGTTACCCTGTTATAAAGAGTAATTTACATTACTTATTTCCTACAACAATCACCTCATGCAACTACCTGTCTCTTTGTGATGTTGGTACAGGAAAGAGTTTGAGGAATTTAATTTTCTGATGTGTGATGCTACATCGCTGAATAAGCTGTTGTTAGTAGGTGAAAAGAAATAAAATCCTTCAAAATGTCAGGAACTGCTTATCCACTGACATGGATTCCTATCCCAAAGGAACAGGTTCTGCAGACACACACTGTAAAACTCTCAGGTCTTGCACAAGAAGAGTTTTCTTCAGAGCTTATGTGTTAGTGGTGCTGAAACTGACAATTCCAATACCAGCTAATTAATTAATAACTCTGTCACTCAGTCGGCTGAATATTTAACTTCTAATATGAAGTGGCTACACAGACAGATGATCAGAAATGAAAATTATCTTATGAAGATGGTACATTTTTTGCCATTTCCTGTATTCAGAGAACACATTTTGCTGAACTGTCATTTATAATGTAGGACACGCATTTATCGGTGACTTTTAAATTTCACGTCGTTTTTCAGTCATCAGGGAAATGCTGACTAATTTATTAACTTTTCCAGAGAGAACATGATTTACAATAATAAATTTTGTTGTAACATAATAAATTTGCTTATGGTTTGTCTGTAAATGAGCAGTAGTCAGTATATGTTGGCTTCTTCATTTTGACTTATACTAATACTAATAGCAGCAGGAAGTTAGAAATACGCAATCTCAAACTCCAGTTTTAACACTTGCTTTGCCCTGCATGAAGCAAACTTTATAATTCAACTTCATCTTCTTATGCTAAACATAAATTTGGAATTGTTGCATTAATATTTATCATGCACCATCTTCAGAGGCCTTTTTGTGCATACAATACCGAATTCTGCTCTGTTTAGTATAGTGCAGGTAACACAGAAGGAAGTAGCTCTAAAATGCAGGTTTTTAATGTTGCGACATGGCAATTCTGAAGCATAATTTCATTCCAAATGTGTTAAACAATATGGACTCCTTAATTTTCCCTTAAAACTGCTCTGTTATATTAGTGGTATAGATAACTTGAATCCAAATTAATTCCTTGTTAGTTCTTTGCATGAAATGCATAAAATAACCTGATATAAGTGATGTCACCTATGTATGTTATTACATTCTACTTCAGAAACTGGTGAGCAGCTGTTGATGGCATCTGTTTTTGTGTTGTGAAGACTGTGTTACGCAGATTTAATGTTGATGCGTATTGATGCATTAATTACCCCCTCCTTTCATTTTTCATGAAACTAAAAACTAACTTTATCAGCTTCTCAAAAATGGCTCATCATAAAAAAGAAGTTACATACAGTACATCACAAACCATTACATACTTATTTGAAATATCTGTCAGCAATTCTCTCTAATCCTTACAACTGAAACAGATTAAGAAAGTAATATCATGTTCAGTGATCATGAGTTGTATAATGCAATGCAAGAATTTGAGCAGAATATTCTAATGGTAATTACCCTTTCCTCACTACCATCTGCAATTTTTCTTCTTTTGGAACAGTTGTGTTGATTCTGAATAAGATACAAAAAATAGATTTATCTGATCAATTAATATCAAAGTAACCGAGAAATGCAAGGGAACAAAAAACACATTTTGAAATATGCCTATTCCGTTGTTGTTCTGTAGACTTTTTATCTCTTTCCTTATTTATAGGTCACAGATCGTTTGTTTTAACCTTTGAGTAATTTCTGTCATGTCTGCAACATAATGTGGGATCACCATAGGTCATATATTCTTCAGAGTTGTAGTAATTGTTGTCTAACTGCAGTGTTTGTAACTAACAAACTAACATTGTTGTATGCTGCTTCCTCGGATGGGTCTAGGTGTTGACTACTGTATTCTGGGTCACATGTGCCACATGAATGCAACCTGCCTCAACTTACAGACTACATATGCTTGTCAGTGCAATGCAGGCTTCTTCGGAGATGGTCACTTCTGCCACGGTATGTAAATAAATGTAACATAACCTATTTGTTTTATCAAATATAATGTTTCTGCTGTAAAAGCATTGTTTCGTTCTGTGTGATGAAAAGTACTGTCTTAAAGGAGTAAGGGTTACCAAAATGCATTATTATGTGTAATACTTCTACCTATGTTCTGTCTGAACTACCCAACCTGTTCCTGCCTTTAAAGTAGTGATACAGAGAGGCATCTACAATTTGGAGAGCGGAATGGTGGTGGTAGTTGTGGTGGTGGTGGTGATTATGTTGATGGCAACTATGATGATGATGACGATGACGATGACGACGACGACGACGACGACGGCGGCGGCGGCGGCGGCGGCGGCGGCTGCTGCGATGACCATGATGATGGTGATGACTGTATTCAGCATAACAAACAATTTGAGTTACCATAGGTGGCTGAGCTCAGTGTTGTGAGTAATGAATGGACATCTATGGGCTGGCCATAGACGATAATTTACTAATTGAAGGATCAGTTGGACTTTTCTTTGAGACATGGCTGTTGTCACATCGTGGCATGAGTGACTGTGGAGAAAGATGCTGGAGTATGGGTAGGCAGGTCTATTCTTTTTGACTGGAAGCATTATAAATCACTCTTCTTTGAGATTCCATTATACGTAAGGTAAATTCTTTTGGTTGTTTTGGGAGATAGTCCATAATGTCTGGACTAGCCAGCATGCTGGCTTGTGGTATTTGGTACTTTGATCATTTATGGGTGTTGTTACTTGTTTAGCTTTACATGGGGTTTTAAGTTAAGGCTGGTGATATTGTGGTTGCTCAGCTGGACATACAAGACTTACAAAGAATAGAGAAAAAGAATTATTATTTTGGGATCCATGATGTAGGATATGATTCTTATGTTATTAGAAGAATTTTGTTTGTTTAAGATAAAGTGAGTTGTCAACAAACAAGAAGGTATGGGAGTTAGAATTTGGGTATAACCTATATTATGAAAATATTTATTTCAGCCTTTGCATTTTTGTTTTGAGATCATGTGAAGAGAACTTAATTAATCTTGCAGCTTGCTAAAGAAAATGTATTTATTTTGTAGTTTTATCTACTGAATTACTGAAACAAAGGAAGACCAAAGGAGTTGCAGGAGACAGGTTTTGGAGTTTGGTGCAAGCATGAAATTGCCTGATCCTGACAGACCAAGAAGACATTTACTGAGTTATTATTTATTTAATGTTGCATGTGACAAATTGCCATAATAAAATATCTGAACAAATGAAAATATCTGATTGTGTGGGAATATCACCATTGTGTATGATCAGCAGTCATACGGATGATATGAACCTCCACAAACCCTATTTGAAGATCAAGTCTTCTGGAATGTGATACTGTGGCAGTGAGAGTGTAGTTTAAGGAGAAATCGTCAACTACTTAATTCTGAAAATGAAGGCACAACATTCCTTTCAAACAACAGAAATCACTCACCCAGTGACACAGTATTACATCTTAGAAGACATGAATCTTCAGCAATACCGCTGTGAGAACCTCATATCTTGCAAGCAGTACTTTGAAAAACACTAATCCTGGTAAGATTACGAAACTTCAAGCTTACAGAAATCTGTCGGTTTCTGGTAGAAACTATTTATTCTTGCAGAGGAGCCAGTTGTTACCCTTAGGGTGTGATTTGAATTTGTGACAGATGTTGATGAGTGCCAGCAAGAGGGTGGACTAGAGGGTCATCACTGCCACAGCAACACACGTTGTGTTAATACTAATGGCTCCTACATATGCGAGTGCCTCCCTGGTTACCGCCGGCTTGATAAGTTCAATTGTGTGGAAATGGATGAATGTAGTACTGGAGAACATGCTTGCCATCAACATGCAGATTGTATCAACACGCTCGGCAGCTACCACTGCAAATGTCAAGAAGGCTATGAGGGCAATGGATACAACTGCAAACGTATGTAAACTTTCAGCTACTAATTTCGGGTTTTCACCATACATTATTACAGTCAATCACTTTTATTAGCCGACTAAATGCACTTGACACCATATTGTACAATTTAACATCCACCTTCATATTACAGTTCAAAATTACACTGCCAAACACCAATCAAGCACATGACAAACATCAGTGAACCACTATGAACTTCAGTCAAGTACAGCTCTACACTCCCTGATGATGCATCGCATACAATCCAAAACATGTTGGAGTAATTTTTAATTTCATGTCTTTTAAAATTTTTATACAAAGTACATTTTAACTTCTAAGTTTTGTATAATCAAGTGCATTTAGTCGGATAATAAAAGTGATTTCAGCTACTAACTTTCCTTGTGTTATAAGGATTGCAAACCTAAAAGCTTCTTCATGAGCAAATGCATGCATGTTTGAACATATATATCCTGTATTTTATAACTTCCCTCCAAATGTGGCCAGTGTTCGCACATTCTGCCATGAATGTCATGTCATCGAAGGCTACTACACATTTGTATGTTTTTTTGTTTCTTAATGATGTGGCACTTTTGTGAATCTCTGAGAGGGAAGTGATATTGTAATTGCTCAAAGTATTGTAAGTTTACATGGTGGTAGGTCTTAAAATACTAGGTACTTCTGTTTACACTTTAATTTTTAGCCTTACATTTACACTCTTTTCAACGTATTTCATGTTTATTGTCCGATTCTCCTGCAGCACTCATGGAAATCTTGATTGAGGAAGGATATGTTCTACTCAAGTTAGAGTATGTTTAAAACTAGTCTTTTAGCTTTGTATAACAATTATATATTTACAAAACTTCCATACTTAAAAAGCTAAGACCATCAAAGAACTTAATTTTGTTCTACAGGCTTTCTTAATACCTTACACGTTTGTTTTTGTCATTTAATTTGCTGTGACACAGTATTTCCTTTCCTAAAACAATTGTCAGAATGTAAAAATATTCCATTCCAGTGCTAACATTTAGTGATAATTATAATTGAACACTCCCATTGTTTTGATCCTGCATTCACAATTCTTATACTGTTTTTAAATATTAATGTTCAAGCCAAATGTAGAAGTGCTTGTGAATTTATCCACTGAGATTTGCGTGAATTTTCTCTTTAAATTGCAGCTGTATGCAACCAGACCTGTTTGAATAGTGGTGAATGTCTGTCACCTGGGAACTGTACCTGTCGAAAAGGTTATGTAGGGCCTAGCTGTGAACTGGATCTGGATGAGTGTGCATCAAATCTTCATCGCTGTCATAAAAATTCTGTTTGTGTAAATATGCCTGGTTGGTACTACTGTCGATGCAAACCTGGATACAGAAGCATTCTCCATGACAGCAGCCATGGACCTATATGCCACGGTACGTTTTTGATGTCACCTGCAAGAGGGCATCAACTTTACATAGCTAGTGGTGTATATATCGTGCTCTATTAGTGACTAGGTAATAATGTAACCACACATTCTTTGAACTCAGTATACTGAGGCCACAGAAGGAGGTCCCTAGGATCAACCACATCTTTCTCAAGCTCTTGTACTTCCCTTTCCCCCTTACTGTTGTATTCTCCTTCAATTGTCAATTCATTCAGTTTACGTGAATGTCTGTGGTATTAAACTTCACTGGTGACAAGTGTTTGCACTGACTGACAGAGGCCAGAGACATGTGGAGAGGGATACAAAGTAGGAAAAGTTTATGAAGCCGTGGGCATCATGAACCCCAATATGCATGGGACTTCCCCCACCACTAATGTATGCAGTGTATCTTATTTAACATGTTCAGTATACAGAGTGGCACAGAAGTCAGTTAACTGGCTAGTAAAACATACACTGAAGTACACTGTAGAGTTCTTGTATTATGTCCTAAATTTGCAAAAATTTATCGAAATAAGTACTTGAGTAAGTGAATCAGAAACTGTGCGTTATGAGTGTTAACAGGTTTAAACCCAAATATTCTTGTTAATTTGAGAGAATATTTTTGGTTAACTGACTTTTAAACCATTCTGAATAATTTCATTTAATTCTGTAAAAACATTCCTCAAGATGACACAAATATTTAATAGAGAAGAAGAGAAAAGTAAAAGCATTAAATGTAACATCAATAGTATTAAAATTATTTATAGACCTTTCAGGCTTTGTATGTTCTTTTCATGGATTCTGTGGACAAATGTTATTGTAACACAAACATGTAAATTAACCACCTCTTGAAACTACAGGCTCAGAATTCAGTTCTCCTTCCTTTTAATCCTGTAAATATACATGTTATTCCATATTATGTTAATCTTTTAATTTAATGCTTTTAATGTACCACATTACAGTATGGTGGGTATCTCTCCTGCTTTGTGCTGAGAGGTCATAAGTTTAAATCTGAGCCTGCAGAATAGCTGTCCAGTAGTACTCATGTTTTCTGCATCCTCTCTAGACAGCTACTGATAAGAGTATCTTAAGATATACAGTGACCATCTCTACATCATCTCCAGTTTGTTGTTGTGTAATCACATGCCGTTGGAGAAGTATTGTTAAATCGCTAAATTAAGGAAGTGCTTGAGCTGCTTAGTGAGGCAGCTTACTGTTAATATGTTTCAGATATTGATGAGTGTCAAGAGGGAACACACACATGTCACGCGTCAGCACACTGCAGTAATACTGAAGGGGGTTTCCAGTGCACCTGTCCTGCAGACAAAGGACCTGTTTGCAAACTGAGTAAGAAAGAGACACTTTATAAAATAAACTTGTGTGTGTTAGGTGTTTTTATCCAAATGCTTATTTCCAAAACTTCTAATGGATTTAGCTAAATTTGTTATTGAGCTGAACATTCAAAGGAGTGCAACTTTTGTCTTCTATGTGTTCCTAATATAATATATTGGCTGTCCTGCAGATCGCATGGATCTTACTCCAATGCAGTTTAATGACTAGGGCCATAATTATATGCTTCTACATTAGTGTATTGTGCTTTTAAATGTCACCCAGCATTCCAACTGTTGGAACGTTTGTAAACCTCAATTTTTAAATTCCCATACAGGTGTTTGGAGAATTTGTTCCTTGGAAGTTAATATCTTTACACCTCTGACTGTGGCACTCATGGGATGTAGTTGGTTGATGAAGTGCAGAAGGGTGTGCATGATTGTATTTGCCAACAGACCGCACAATTCTATGAGAAAGACCTAACACACAATGCAATGTGCGTGCTGCAGTTTTTCATGAAATTTGTGTTTCTAGGTGAAGGATATCTAACATAATTACCCTCAGTTTTGTATCAAAATATCCTTATAATGTAAAAATATATTCATGTATACACTCATTTGTACATCTGTGTAATTAACATACCTGTGTAATTCTGAGTGACTGAATAAATGATGGAACCAATACACATTTCACATACAGCAAAAGTCTGTAGTTACAAGTAAGCCTTTAATAAAGCATCATTTAACACACTCATTTTAAGTAGAAGGAAAACTTTGTGCCTGCAACCAGCAAATTATGTTGACTATTTTAAAGTCTCATAACTTAGATAATACAATTTTTGTATTTTTCCTTGCCAAAATCCTACTTTTGTTTTTATTTTTCTTAAATTGTTGCTGTTTATTCAAATTCCCCTATTTACATTTTCTAAGACTGAAGGAAGTATCTGAATAATGTGTTGTACCTTGGATCCCTCTCACTTTTCCAAGTCTGTAGAAAATGTATAGCATTTCTGTGCCTTTGTTTCAGTCCTTCCTACAGAGTAATACTGTGCAGTGCAGCAAGTCATAGTACATCTTTCACAAATTGCAAATTTGTCTATATTTAGCCAACAAAATTGTGAAAAGTAATGTCTACAAAAATAAGGGTTTGAGAAGGGCACAGTATGTGTGTGTGCCTCCTCACTGTGGGAAAGACAATGGATGCTGGTGGGATATTCATGTACAGTCCCTGTTCAAATGTATGAGCAAATGGAGTTTAAATTGCCGGTATTTCTGAAGCTTGAGTAAGGTGTAGGAAATTTATTAGGAAGTACAATCAAAGCACAATCACCATGCATGAAGAAATTAAAAACATATTAAATTCAGACACTACCTGCTAACATCCAGGCAGAATATTTTGTCTTCCCGTTAGTTATATAAGAATATAAAAATTAAAATGTAGAAAACTATAATTTTGCCTTTTTTGTGTGTGTGGGTGTGAAACTTGGTCTCTCACATGAAGGGAAGAACATAAGACTGAGGGTATTCGAGAATAGGGTGCTGAGGAAGATGTTTGGGTCTAAGATGGGGAGAAAATTGGATAGTGAGGGGTTTCATTATGTGTGCTCCTCATCACATGTCATTTAGGTGACAAATCTAGGAGGATGATATAGGTAGGGCATGAGGCATTTATGGGAGAGAGGAGAAATAGATACAGAGTTTTTTGTGGCAAGCCTGAAGGAAAGAGACTACTTGGAAGACCTAAGCATAGGCTGGATTCATCTGGCTCAGGACAAGGAAAAGTAGTGAACACAGTCATGAAAATTAGGTTTCCAAACAATGCCGGGAGTTTTGTGACAAGCTGAGGAACTATGGGCTTCTCAAGGAAGACTCCAATACATAGATGGAATTTCATTATTAGTTAGCTATTCAGTCACCCAGTCAGTCAATAAATTAATAAGACAGTCAGTCAGTTATGTGGATGGGTAGGTGGGCGTGTAGGTAGGTAAGTAGTGCATCATGAAATTTTAAGGTACCTACTGTAGGACTAACTAACCTGTATTATTTTAACGTTCAACAAGTGTGTGGATTCAAGACAAAAATTGTAGGACCAGAGTTCAGTATTTGGCAACATATGAACTAGTATCTCCTGTTTTTCAGGTTGCATGTTTGAAGGCAGTGAAGTTGGTAACGGGTTGTCAGCCAGTCCTGCAGGACAGCCATGTCGACGCTGTGAGTGTTCATCAGGTGTGATCTCGTGCAGAGACCCTACATGTGACTGCTCAGTTTCGGGAGGTAGTGCTTCAGATAAATGCTGTCCACAGTGTGACCCGAACGCAGCATGCAGACATCAGGAACTCAAGCATGTAGTGTTCCGCAGTGGTGAAAGGTGGATCTACCAGTGCCAGACTTGCGAATGTCTGGTAAGTTTCTACCTCTCATGTTCCTCTCTACACCTCTACCCTCCTCTTCCTTCTTCTAATTTATGGTTATGTATGAACACTTCATGATTCAAGACTTCAAACAACAGAAATGCTGGAGAATAAAGAGCAACTCAGATGCAAAATTTCAGGTTCTGCCAGTGGTTTTGCTAAAAATTCAAGTCTTCTGGAACATGATGCCATGTCAGTGGGTGAGTAGTTTTTGACATTTCAAAGGATCATAGTGTTTTCATCTTTGGGGTCAAGCAGACCAAGAAAAACAACATTCTTATTGGATGTCCCCCAATGACAGATCAGTTACATCCCAGAAGACTTTATTCAGCGTATCAAATACTTGCAGAGTCATGTATCATGTATGTGTGGATTTGTACAACCTATACATTTAAATGTCTATGAGAGAAGAAACATGAAATTTCTTAATTTTAGGCTTCTGTCATGGTATAAATGATGTCTTCACACTTCTTCATTGTTACAAAGCGTTGATGGGTATTTAGTTACCACTCAGTGCTTAGCTACCAATCAACACTGAATATGATCCCAGATTAGCGAAGACCTGAAACAAAAAGTTATTGCTTTGTTAAACATCTTATTTTCCTTCTGTGCCATCAGTAGTTACCGTTAATTTGTGTTCTTAATCTCAACAATCAATGGAAGTGACTGCTGTTTCTTACTCTGGCTGTTTTATCTACAAGAAAACAGCCACTAGCATCAATTGAATTGGAAGTCATTCTGAACAGATGGTGAAGAGAATAATTTCTTCTCTTTCTCAATGTCAACCCTCCCCCATACATAAGCATTAAATGTACAAAATTTAAAAATTCTTGAAGTATTTTTCATAGAGTGTCAGTACCAGTCTTGCTGTAAAATATGCACACCATGTCTGTTCTCAGATACTGAACAAACTTTGCATTTATTGAAACTTTGTACAGAAGGAGTAATTACTTATTTTTTGTATGACAGGGTGTTGTCATGGGATGTTGAAAACTTTATAATTAACCTTTTAAGTCCACAAAAAGTGGGGAAATTTGTTGACCAGCTGAGTGACTATTAGCTTCTCTAGGAGGACTGCCCATGCAATTACTTAAGCATGAATCACCAGTATCACTGTTAAGTGGGTAGCGCTCTTTATATTTGCAAGGTCTCTATTTCAAATCTGAGCCCAGGGACTTGCCGTTCTGTCTCAGGTTTCTTGTGGCTTGCCCCAGTTGCTCCAATTAAGTGACAAGATGAAATCTTGAATTAGGCCATCAATAGTTCCTCCACATCCCGTCCAATTCACTAGTCATCTTAACATTGAAGAATGTAGAGCCTGAGTTACTAATAGCTTCATATTATAAATTATAAATTAATAAGGTGAGATCCCACAAAGGATGTTTAAAATTTGGTATGCACTTTTACCTTTATTTAAAAGTTTTTATACAAGCATGCCTGATGATGGTCTTTATGAGGATCAAAACATGTAGGTGAAACCAGAATATGTCATTGTGGTGTTAAGAGAGAAACTTGACTATTTGTTTGTTTGTAATAAGGTTTAATGCATGTTCACATTGTTCCCATACCAATGTACATTAATACTTTTGGTAAAGAAGTTTAAGTCAAAAATCAGCTTACACTGTGTGTACAAAAGTGGGTTATTGCAAAACCACAGCATTTAATTTAGTTTTTCAGCTTTTTGGATTGAATCATGGGAAGGTAAGAATGTCACAGTTTTCTTTAGACTCATGGAAAAATATGTTATCTCCACAAAATTATCCCAAGACTCTTCTGAACAGTTTGTATAAATTCATAATCAGTTTCATCACATTTTTTTGTCTGGAGAACTCTTGCAGCATAATTAAGCAGCTATTACACAGAGGGAAGAGCTGTAAATATGAAGTTTTGTTAAGTTTCCAATTTGTGTGCCATACATGGTGGTTATTATACTTCTGCTTCCAGTATGGTGAGATTGACTGCTGGGCAATGGAGTGTCCACCACTGACGTGCACAAATCCGATCCTGAATCCAGGAGACTGCTGTCCTCGGTGTCAGGATGACCCTTGTGGGCTGGACAGTACTAACTCAAGCCTAAATTCTGCAAGTGGTGGAAGGCCTTGCACATACCTCGGGCACCTGTATGAGTCAGGAAGTCAGTGGAAGGACCCATATGATAAGTGTACAGCCTGCAACTGCAAAGTAAGTTAATGAAATAACCTAGTGGGCAGACAGGTTGTATAAAGTCCTGAATGATCAAGGATTTGTAATGTGAAAGAGTAGTTGTTATTTAACTGGCAAAATACACACACTTAATAGATGGCATAACACCGTAACATGTTGTTGACACAAGTGTGAAGAAGGTTTCAATTATCGCTTTTATTTAAAGTTAAATTCAATCAATACTTGGTACAGTTTATTCTAATTTCTGTCGGCAAATAGGAGGGTGGTGGAATACCAGGTTGACCCATGTTCAATCAAAATGATTATGAGAATTACAGAGAAAGCTGAGTACCTAACTAGCTATTTCAAAACTAAGTAAATAACTAACCCTTGAACATAGGGTTGCATTTAAGAAGCTGATTGTCACTTAACTGACCAAGAAATTTCCTGCATTTACAGAACCTGAAAGTTCATTATTGTGTTTGCTGGACTCTTATCTATGCATGATATAAAAAACAGTGTTATAAAATGTAGGTGATAAATTATTAATTATAGAAGTTTGGGTTATATTAGGAATGATAGTCTTAACGCTGTACTACACATAATAGACAAACAGTGAAATTAAATTTCACCTGTTGGACTTAATGTGCTAGAACTTAGTTGTAAGAAACATTAATATTATTATATGGAAATAAAATGCCAACTAGATGCAACAGAGGTTTTTATTGCAGATCTTATTGCTTGCTCAACATGTTTCGGGCACCACTATGCCCATCATCAGGAGCTCAAGAGTATTATACAGTGGTTG
>Ga0209629_10001957_pt1 | contig 13598 bp, 8 predicted proteins | sample TergutCu122P5_FD_187286 | JGI IMG/M metagenome (GOLD analysis project Ga0209629, IMG submission 187286) | Cubitermes ugandensis P5 segment gut microbial communities from Kakamega Forest, Kenya - Cu122 P5 (SPAdes) (version 2) | ecosystem: Host-associated > Arthropoda: Insects > Digestive system >... | reverse complement strand
ACCGTTCAACTTTGGATATAGGTGTTTTGGGTTATATCGGTATAGTTTAACATAAGTAACACCCTCCCGAAGTTTGGCCCTTTCCTCCTGTGACACCCTGTATAGTTGATACTCCTGAACCCAGTACTGAATAAACTGCATACAGAGAGTCTCCCAATTTCTAATTGAGTAGTATTTCTTGAAACAAGACCCTTTGTGATGCGGAATGATGCAGAATTTACAATTGTATCCAATTTTCCTTTGCTGCTTATCTGCAGCATGCACATTACACTGTCTTGTAGGATACTGCTTGCCCTCCCCACCAGCAGGAATTTTGTCCAGTTTGTTTTTGCTGAAATCCCTGTAAAGTCTAATTGGGGGACCTGTTTAGGACAGCTTGGTGTTGGTTGCTTCTCTGGTGAGTGCAGTTCATCAGAACTGGACTGATTTGGATTCTGAACTTCTGATATCTGGAACCTTGCAACCTTGTGCAGAAAGTTCTTATACTTTTTTTTTTTGCTTGTGTTTAGTGTTTTGTACACAAAATTGCATTGAGGAATGCACAGTTTTAGCATATAAATTAGGCCATTTGATGGTGTTCCTGAGAGCTGAGTAGTAACGGAGGTACTTGTCTGCCATATCTATGCCCATCGTGAATTTATTGTACTGGAAAACAATGCAAGGTGCCTTTATTTCCAGGGCTTTTCTTCTGCCTTTTCTTCCTGCGTTCACTACTGCTCTGTAATGGCTTGTGCTTACCAGTTGCACAGGTCTTTTGCCAGTCCACACTTGGACTGTTATTTCACTTTTCCTCTGGAATGTTGAATGCCCTCTTTTCAAATGGTTAGCTTCACATTCTAGGTCAGGTGGAATGCCCCTTGTTAGTCCTCATAGTGCCACAAATTCTCATCTGTCTAGCAGTGTTTCAGCTAATCTGACACTGTTATGGAAATGGCTTGATGGGTGTGATGATTCTGGCCTAAGTTTCTGTTTAAAAGTGATAAAACTGTGTCCGTCCGCTTCAGCCGGCCTAAGTTTCTGTTTAAAAGTGATAAAACTGTGTCCTTCAGCTTCAGCCCCTTGGCTGCGTGTATATTCATTTTACATGCATAACCTGATACCGGATTTCACATCTTAAATTTTAGGTGACCATGCCACCTGATTGTGGTTTTATCAAGTGACAGTTCTTTGGGTTGTAAACAGACCTTAATATCTGCAGAAAATATTCATACACAGGCCGTATTTTGAATAGCCTCTCTGCAACTTGTCTTTCCAGGCTTGTTTTATCATCGTACCTATCTGATGCACTACATTCTTCCTCTTACTGTACCTGTTGTGCTTTCACTAGTACAAACTAAGGAGTAGATCACAATTGTTTATGTGGACGAGTCGTGTTCAAAATTTCAGATTCACAATCATCAGACATTAGAATAATGAAGTCACATATAACTTACACGGAATATTGTTGTGTTTCGTAACTGTCTTATGCAAAGCCATGATTCTAATGGAAGAAGTGACAAAAGGAAATATAGGGTTACTGAATCTGTGATTGGTTGCCTTGTTGCAATTATATGATTCTAATTGTATGTGGTCAGGAAGTGTCTGTGTGTCTGTAACCTGAGACCCAAACATCCTGCTTCAAGGTTGTGATAACCTTGACACCATAGGTGTGACAGTAGAGCTGAGGAATGCATGTATAGGATGTCACATATAAAAATGTTGAAATATGTGACACATCAACAACACATGGCATAGCAATTACTTCTTTATATGTGACTCATCAACATAGTGTTAAATGAGTTCCACTGTATTTATATTTGTTTCAAAACCTTATTTTGTGGCTTTGATAGAAATTCTTGCATAACACCCATTGCCTTCATGGACTTGTGAAATGTGTCACATCACCCAACTAGACTGTGGTAATAAACAGTCTTTGCAGGTGGTCAGTATGACTTTTTATTGTTCATAAATAACTTCTTAATGATAAAAACTTGTTGATGATATGTAAATACTGTTTGTTCTTATAAATTGGATAATGGAATGCCAGACATCAAAATTACAGACTCTGATGCTGTGTCATAAATGCTTTATAAGTAGGTTTTATTTCCCACCTCACTTCTCTTCTTACAATTAGGTCTCATTGAACTCTTTACTGTAAAGACCATTTCAGAGGTACTGTTTTTGAGGAATCACACATTGAACGATTCTGACCAGATGTTGAGGACTTTTGTGATTCATTGTGTCAAAAACTGACACATTTAGAGGGCTGAGATTTCACAGACATTAGTTTCTCCTGATGCGTGAGTACTGTAAATTAGAGAAGGAATTAAAATATCCAAGGTTGTTTTTGGAATTTCCCATATGTGATAAGTGAACTACAGCGTTAGTTGCAAATTAGTAATGTCTTTCTCAAAGCATTCCCCCGCTGCAGAGGTCTTACACTAGGCCCTGGAAGCATCTTGGAACAACACTTGTTTTATGATGTTACCTGCTGTGCCTGTGGTTCAGCTTGTGTCTGTGCAATGTCTTCAAATTCGAACTGGATTTTCATGTTTGGCAAAATTTAAGATGAAGGAAGTTTGCCAGGGTTAGGGGGCAGGGCACCTGTGCCATTCATGTTCAGTTAATAATTGTGTAACAGACAAAGCTGTGTGGGCAGGCTTGTCATGATGCCAAAGCAAGACCAGAGTGCACCATTTGTCTTGGTGTTTTCTCCCAACATCTTGTCTTAAATGCCTGATGACATTGTTAATCATATGCCATTGGTCCATGTGAATGACAATGGGTATCCTGAATTTTCAAAATCCTCAACAGAAGTTTGGCCACTTTTGAAATGTAAATACCATTCAGTGGTTTGCATTGTGGTCATGATGTTATCATGAATAGTTCTTCTAAACACTTTATAATTCTCAGCAGCTGTTTTCTCAAGGTCAGAACTTTACACAGATTCTGTGTTCCTTAAAGTTGCCATTTCACGGGGCTACATTGATAACAGAACACACACAACACAAATGCACTGGAATATCTTTTGCCCGAAAACACCATATTCTGGTACAACAACACTGTAGTATAGTACAGCAAGCCAGAGGTACCGAGGGACACAACTGCATTATATGTGGTTAGCGTTCCATGTGGCCAGTCTGGAAACTTTTGTCTCACATCTCCTACAGTACATATACTATATTATAGCAAGGTTATTAGTAATAATAGATATGTAGAACATCACGATCGTATGACCGTGCATCGTAACGGATTTCTTGTGAATAAAACCAAAAGATGCACTGCATTCCAATTTTATTGGTTTTATGACTCTTGGCTGCCCGAAACATGTAGAGTCATAATACCAATAAAAGTGGAATGCAGTGCATCTTTTGGTTTTATTCACAAGAAATGTAGAACTTCAGTTTGAATTGTGTGCAGTGGAAAAGTGTGTCCTTTTATAAGCACTGTTTTTTTTTTATCTATTAACTAGGCCTGATTGTTGTTTCATCCTCATTGATTTTGCCCTTTAGTGTGTATTACTTTAGAATAGGAAGGCTCGACATTTGCAGCACCACCCTTGCCAGTACTAGCTTGTAAGTAATATGTAACTGCTTAAATCCTTGAAGCCAGCTGTTTGAAAACTGGTACAGAAATTGTCTCTCAACAGTTGTGTTTGCATCCACCTTAACTAGGGCAGTAGTAATCTCTAGCATGACAAAACCATTATGTCATTTGTCACATATCACCATGTTTAGGTCATTGGGTTTCCTGTTCTTTTTGAATGTTCTCCACTTTGTAGTTGAGTCCTCATTTTTCAAGTGCGTGTACAGTGTTGAGAGTAGAATTGTGTAGGCATTGGCAGTCTTAGTCCCACCATTCTTGTAAACTTTGCTGATTATTTAAAGCTTTCCAGATGGTGTCTTGCCATTGTATTCTCTCTTATCATTTGTCAAAGCCCATTAGGTGCACAAAAACACTGTGACTGCATGAACTGCAGAATATTGGAGCTCACACACATAACAGCAGTGCAAGTATGCGTATGTTGTTATCTGCAAATTTGTCCCTGTTGGTGGTATTGTTTGACGATATCAAATTTACTGCTTGTGGCTTCGTACTACTTTGAATTGTACATTAACCACAGGAGTATACAAAATTATATCCTCATTGCACTGAATAACATTTCAAAGTGGATCATGTTTTGAAAAACCCCTAAAGACCTGTGTTTGCATATGCAGACACACAAAGTACACCCCTAGAAATTCATTTTATATATTTAGGCAACAAGGAAGCATACTGCTTTTGTAAGACATGCTGCATATCATATGAAATTTCACATATTTTACAATTTTATCCTTTTTATTGTTCAAATTCGTTTTTCATGTAAACCACACACAAAAGTTTAAATACCCTTTCCATTGTGATAAAGGTTATGTTATAGTATTGATGGGATTGTGTTTTAACTGTGCAATAATTAGAATGGTCCAATTTAAATTTCAATGTCATATTTAAAAAAAATGATAGGAGTGGTCTGAGGCCAAAGTATAGTTTAACGTACTATGATGTTTGCATAGGACTTTGCTTCTGAGACAGGACAGGTAATCCTTGTTCTGGATCCATTTTACACCTCTGCATTAATGCCCCTTTACAGTTTACAACACTTTTTAATTCATGTCTTCATTTCTGGTGTAATGCTCTGTGCATGGCAGCACATTAGAATGCTGATTAAAATGAAACTGTATAGAATACTGGGAGGCAGTGCATTCACTGCAGACTCTCTCATTTACCATGAGTTCATTGTTCAGTAAAAACCTGATATGCATAACGTTTACAACACTGTGATGTTAAAGATATATAATAGTAGTTCCAAGTATAAGTGTGTGGTTGTTGACATCCTGTGTGGAGTATGCATACTAACGTGCCCTCATTCTTATGTGATCCGAAGAGATCTCATCCAGGTGCAGTGTGTGATGCATGTTGTACCAGGTACCTACTGCTGCTACACGCGCTACATCCTACAAAAAAAATAAAATAGGTAATAAAACATGACTGTTACAGGTTGGGGAACCTTACTTGTTGAACATGCATTGTAGTACCTCACTCCAGTTAATTCTGCATAAGTGATTGTACCATTTGATGATACGTGGACCTGCATTACTGGCAGCATTGTAAAATAAAGCATAATTATGTTGTTAAATATTTTTGGTCTTTTACCAGTGCACCTCAGTCATTACTGAAGATGCAGTGTTACCTGTGGCAAGCACTGTGACTAATCCATTGCTTCTGGTCAGTGCGTAATTTCTGTATTGCCTGTCTTTATGCATTAATCTCATTAGTCAGATCACCGTAAAAGCTGTTTTACATAGTCTGGTCACTTGTTCAGGAAGTACGTCAGAGTGGATTGTGGTCATTTTCCAATCCTTTCTGTTCCTGGTAAAGGTAACTGCAAAGGTAAGAGTAAAGTGCTCATATTAATGTTGTCACTGTGTCTGCCATGAATGCATGTTTGGGAGTAGAGGTATAACTCCACGTATTCTAAGCCTTGGTACCATTGAGTATGCATCTAGGTGAGCCTCATATCCAGGCTCGATGCTGTGGGAAGAAGAGACAAATTTCTTGACTGCGCAAGAAATCTGGCCCACAGTTCTTAGGCTGCCCAGTGTGTGCCCAGTTAATATTGACTAAGGTATCTGGGCTGTCATGTTTATGTAACAGTCTGATTCAGTGCTGAATAACTTCTGCATATGATACAGCATATTTAAAGAAATAGTAACTGACCAGGTTTTCTTTCCCCTCCTCCAGTACCTAGTTCATGCAGATTTCCTGTTGCAACAATCGTGGTGCAGTGTGTGTTTATTTCAGCTAGAAGCCAATTGAACTTTTTTCATGACCTTTAAAAGAAATGTGACTTTTTGACATTTTTTTTTTGGGAAACGTTTTGCCATTCTAAGTGTATTCTTAAAATTTATCACCAAAGTGCAGAAATGCAAATATATATATATATTTGTATACGCCTGTCGCTGTGTCAGCATTACTGTATGAGCGTGAAATAATGTGTTAGGTGTAAATGTAAGCACTTTGTGAAGCTAGGTGGAATGGAGTTGTGATTTGTTGGGAAGGGGCTTGAATTATCCCATGTTTTTTCATCCATTCATTCTTAATCACAGATTCATAGGCACATGTGCATACATTTGTTGTGTAACCTGCATGCTCTATATTTATAGGTCAGATATTAGCCAAGCCTGGACCATCAGGGGAGAACCAGTCACAGGATTCCTTACAGGGTGAGTACAATTACAACTTTTGAATTGAAGTCTTCTACTATGGTGCTTCTCAAAATATGATTTATGATTTTGATTTTGTAATACATTTCCAGAGAGAACTGTTTTAAAACATTAGAAGAGTTAATGGAGTTTGAAAATGTGAAAGGAAGTGAGTTGTATAACAGAAATTTATGCCTGTATTAAAAGCCAGTGGTGAATAGTTACAAGTCTGTTGGTTACACTTAGTATGAATCTCATCACCAACCAGAAATGTTAGAGGATGTTTCCTTGGGCCAGGTTTATGCTGCTGTTTATCTTGGGAGAGAGGCCTCACACTTCTTGCTTCTGATGCTACTTGTAACTCACTTTGCTAGATGTCTGTAGCAGATGTAGGCAATGATTATAATTAAGCCATTTTAGAATTTGCTAAGTAATTATTTGGGTGGTGGGGGGGTATTTGACATGTGGGGAAGAAATTGTTTGTAACGCTTCTTATTGCTGTCTTAATTTGTCATGCTCACATAAAAGAAAATGGGAGATTTTTTGAACACATTCTTTCTGTATCTTACTGTGGTGAATGAACATACTGTATACTTCTTTATACGAGTATTTGCAGCAAATGTGCTATGTACAGGCAAGACCACTCTGTTTTAGGAAACAGAAGAGTATCAGCCAGTTCGATAAGTAGTACTGCAAATTAGGACAGGAAAAATTGCAACCAGTTTGATTAGTGGTATAGCAGACTACGTGAGGAAAGACTAGCAGGCACTTTGGTAAATGGTACTATCAACTAGCTCAGAATGTAGCAGCTAGCATAAGTTTGGAAACCCATTGCTTCCTTAGATCAGCCCACTTCCATCAGCATTGTTTGGTTCATACACCAGAAAAGATTTTCAGTAGCTTTCTGTGTGTAGATGAATCTGTACTTTTGCACTCTTCTTATACATTTTGTTCTCAGCATTTCTTGCTTGATACCATCGATCTAGCCCGTAGAGTGCCGGACCTTTTGGAAATGTGTGGAACTTTTGCTTTGAGCACTGTGCACCTGATTGCTGCAGTAAGGGCTTGGGATTTTTAAATTAGGCCTACATGGCCAACAAATTTCCTAGTTCATGTTGTTGTTACTATTCTAAGCTGTTCCCCTACACCAGAAAACCTGCCACATTTTGCATAACAGCTTTTGGCATTTTAACCATTTTTAACACTATTTCTTTGAATGCGACAAACATCTGTTTGATTATTTTTGAATATGTTGAAAACTGGCTTTGAAATGCCATATGCTATATGTTAACCCTTAACAACTGGCCATCCTGTATGTAGGACACAATAGATTACACCCCAAGGAAGCATGTTTATGTATTTATATCTACTGCATTTTTAAGACTGGCACAGTCTGTTTTGTTTCCCTCAAAATGCCATGTATTTCATAATTTATCTTCTTTTTGTGTCAAGTCATATTTTATATCAAACATGGACTAGAATTTAAATGTCTAGCTGCTGGCATTTAAAGGTTAAATATTGTAATCTATGCATTGGTCTCATTTTAGGTTTTCCTTCCACCATTTTGTGTGCATTTTTTACTTGTCTTGCTTACATACTTATGCTCCATGCATCTCATCTTATGATGCTGTTGATGGAGTTTTTTTTGTACACGATATATCTTTGCTGTCAAATACCATCCGTGTGTGTTCCTGTGTGAGCCCACTTACTTTGTCTTCAGATATCATGAGTCTTGCTTAGATTCCCTGTTGTGGTTTTGTTATTTCAAAGATTGTTTTGTATGTAGGGGGCATGATAGTATGAGATTCTGAACTGATTGGCGATACATATTTCTAAGATTTAATCATCTTGTTATTTCTCTGTAATACAAGACTTAATGGTTGTTATTCTGAGATACTAGTAATTTACCACATTTTCGAGAGATTTTTGTTACTTTTGCACTATCATATGAAATAGTTTTTTAATTGGAACATGTACATTCATATGTTAAAATGTCTGTTCCTTAGTTTGGTGTGAATTGTTACAGTTTGTGTTAAAGATATTGTGGCTAATAAGAGAAAACAGTTTGTTGATCAGTAAGTGTGCTGTATTGTGAGTGGAAATGACTGTCCTGCTGTTCGAAAATGCCATTGCTGAATTACATGCATTGAACTGTTGCTGGGTATGCAGTGGTTCACATGCAGAATAATTATTGATATTTATATGAATCTGGATCATGCGCTGTGGAGATACTTGTAAAATGTGAGGAGAGTGCAAGTTACATGGCCACCATAAATATTAGGGGGATATATAGTAAGAGGATGCAGGGTAATATCTGTGACCTAAAAGGAGATGGAATGACTGGTTTTGAATTCAGATTGCAAAGGTCAGTCAGGCTGCAACTCTGCACCTGATGGTGGCTGTACACAGTTTCAAAGTTTGGATTCATACTGCCAGGCTACGAAGGATTGAGGAAAATCACAGGTCTCATCATTCTCTTAAAACGTAAATGTGTATTTGTGTGAAACCGATTTTGGTCTACTGCAGTACGCTTAATGTGGAACCCTTTGCCCTTGGTAAGGAAGATGTACATTTTATAGATTTTTATATTTCACTGTTAGTTGTCCATTGGCATAGTGCTGCTGTGGAAGAATGTTATGCACTATTTGTAACCTTTGTTGTCATAAGTGACCTTAAACTCATCTTGAAGTTGTGCTCACTGGCTTAGTGAGCCATGTGCTCATAGCCACACTTTTCATCTGTAACTTGCTGCACAAGGTGCAGAAAAGTAAATCTTCTTTCACCCTACTCTGTTTGTCTTCCCTGTTTATCAGCCTTTGAACTTGATATTGAGGCTTTTCTAATGTCTCACATTCTGTGTCAAGTATTAGTTGCACAATGTGGTCTTCTCCTGTCTTGACTCTTGGAACTGAAAGCCATGTACCATTATTAGGTGTGTAAGGTGGTTGGAGACTTGTAATAAAACCATCAACTGCCTGATTTTCAGCTGTGAGGGGAGAGTCTCTTTCATCATGCACTCCATGTAGCTTCTGAAAAACAACATAGACCTACTTATGATGGTAGCAGCTGGGAAGCAGGAAGTTTGAGGTTGTACATAATTAAGTTGGCTGTACTTGACTGCATTGAACAGTTACACTCAAAATTTTTTGGCACCTTAGAAGTACTGGTGTAGGTAATTTTCTGAAAAAATAGTTGAGACAAATAATATATTTTGAGTACATGTTAAAAGATTCCATCTAATTGAAACTGATATTTGATGGATATTCACAAATGTATATACGAGTGGACTGTTTCGTATGTTAAAAAATCCAGTACTTTTTGAAGTTGCAGGTTTAATATTGTAATTTAGATAATTTAGTGTGTGAATTGCTATATTTTGGAAATTTAAATGGCCTTGCATGGGATGAAAACTCAGTGTCAAAGGACAGTCGGCAATTAAACCTGGCATGCAAAGGTTAGGTATTAACTGTTGAGTACAGTTTGGATTTTTTTTAAAGTATATAATGAGCAGAATCATGTAAAGAAGTACTTGTCATATGAAGTGCCCACTTCCTATCCATTCAGCAACACCTATGTTATGGGGTAAATTAATACAGGTGTAAATGTATTGTGGCACCATATGGTGTGATGACATAGAGGTTTAAACTTCATCCACTTGAACTTTTCCTTTGGAGTGGGCAACTGTAGCACATAGCTATACATCGTGTTGGATCCAGTTCTGTGAGAGTTACGGGTAAAGGCTAAAATGTTGTGCTTATTGGGGCCATATCAACGTTGTAGATGTGTAGAAACTAGTGGCAGATTTTTTCAGAACACATGAATTCTTTGTAAGTAGGAAGAACGTAACAATGCAAGACAGAATTTTGCGCTTTTTAGTATTTATGCAGGGGTTAAATGTTAAAAATGTCAGTAGAATTTTTTCATCATGAAATGTTATTCATACCAAAAGGGTTATGCCTGTTATTGTGAAATCTAAATGTTTCATTTTTCATGTAGACGTACAGTGGTTAAAGGACTGTAGATACAGCTGTGTATTAATGCCATGTAGACACTCTGAGGAAGTTCCAGTTTACACATTCTGATCGATATTTATTTTTGTCATTACTGATCTGGCGTTGTAATGCATATTGCTTTGAATTGTATAGGAATCAGATGAATTCTTTTTAATTTGGTATATGTAGCATGCATCAGTGTGTTGGTACAAGAATGGAGTTGGATATTTAAAATCTCTAGCATCACTTAAGTAAACTCTCACATAAATGAAGGTGGATGCTACGATATGGAGTTAGGTTTCAAGGTAAGTCACAGGTGTTTCCAGTTGTCCATTCCATATTCTGTTATAATGTAATTTTCTCTTTTGTCTTTGTAAGAAGTCATAAAGAAGCACCATGGTTGAAGTTAGTCATATGTAGATAGTTCAGCAAGCATGATTAAATGTCCAATGCAAACAGTGACATGAAAGTTAATGTCTCTGCACCATAATGATGTTAGTTCAAATACGAAATACAGCATTGCTTCATCTTCGTGTGGAGAATTGGAATTCCAGTTTTAAGAACACACACGATTTGAAAGGTGTCACTGGCAGTTTGTGTTGTCAAATGATGAAAAAGATGTGGCTTTGTAAAGTTTCAGGAAGTGCTTTTATGGCAAATATTTGTGAGTACTTTGAACTTCACCTATTGGTCCCCTTGAGCATCTCTGTGTGTACAAGGGAATGCAGTTTATTGAAAACTGGTTTGATCCTGGTTTTGCAGTGTGGTGGTAGACTCTTACTTTGGGGCCAAAATATTAGGTGTTACACTACATAGCTTCTTTGTAATACACAGTTGTACTTAACATGCCATTTCTGGTAGCACAGCTGTAGAGGTCTTGTTTGAGGAGCAGGTGATCAGGGATTGATTCCTGTGGAAGTCATTATTATAACAACCATGTTTGAAATGGGCTAGGAAGCTGTAAAAAAATTTGTCAGTACCAGTTGGAAATGTCTGTTAATGCTTATAGTAGCCGTTTTTGCCCTGAAATGACCCTGTGGACCTGACTTACTAATAACTGTGTGGATGCCTGTTGTGCTTGTATCTGTGACCCTAGGAAATTAGCAATGCAGTTATCTTTGGTACTCGATTTACATTGTCGAGAACTTAATGTGATGTTACTCGTGTGACAGCATACCATGCATGCTGTCATGGTGCTGTAAAAACATGCTGTAATTTGTTGCCTATGAGTGTGTGTTTTATTGTACAGTTTTCCCTACTGGGTAGTTCTTGGTTAACATCTATGTAAACTAGGCAGTTCTGACACTGTGACGGTGTACATTTTGTTGGCATTATTTTCGATGTAAACATGGTCTACTGTCATTTTAATTGAAGGGATTTCTGTGATAATGTTTTCACTTCTTCACAAGTGTGTAAGGACCAAATGCACAACTTATTTCTTGCGGACAGACATACACTGTAGGTTGTGGTTTACCTGATGCCATAATTGCAGTAAAAGAATACGTAATTTTGATTGGTCTTGTACTAGAATTTCTGTTATCTTCTTTGTGTGATAATGTTCACCTGATTTTCACATGGTATTCGAATCTTGTCTGGTTTGTAACACACAGTTAAGATTATAAGTTGGAGTTACTGCAGCTGTATGTTTTTGATACAGTTATGTAGATATGCTCACAGAGTGTGTTGTCCTTATTGTTGATATATTTTGTCATGTGTCTCTGATTTTGCGTTTGTGCTTGAAGTCCTTCACCCATCCTGAAGGTGCCTTGAAAGGGAACATTGAGGTAGAGAATTGACAACATGTTGCCACTTTCCACTGCTGTAGTGCCTGGGTGGTAACATACTCTTTGTTTGCTCTTGCTTCTGTAGCTAACGGTAGGTCCAAGAATTGTTCATGTACTTATCCCAACCACTCTAACTGCTTTGTTATCTGTTCCTTCCACCAACAGGGTTGTAGTTTTCCTGTCTGAAGTTGCATCTTTTAGTACTACCTGTCTTTAGTGACCATGTGGGATGTAGTTGGACCAATGTTATTCTTTTATTTTGTCATCAGAGTGAATGAGACTACCAACATGTGGTATTTTCATTGGTTCTGCACATTATTCATTCGCAGTAACAGCACTTCCAGTTTCTTTATCTTCAGTTTTACTTTCAGCAGGTTTTGTCCAGTCATTGTTACCTACCAAGCAGTACAACTTCAACACTTCAACATTGTCTTTTCATGATTGAAATTAAAGGTGTGATTCATGGTGAGAATTACTTTTGCCAAGTTCCTGTCACATTATCTGTGAGCATGGTGAAGTGTTAACTGCTTACATGATGTTCCATCGCGCACAAATGTATGCTTCAGTGTATGCTATGAGGGGATGCTGATAAGTCCTTAGCCCGACCAGGATGGAAACAAGCTACAGTGAACAAACTTGGGATTTATTCAACATACTCCCCAGGAAGCTCAATACACTTCTTAGCCCATTGCTCTAACTTCTGCAAGCCATTCAAAAAAAATTCAGAAGGTTGTCCATCCAACCAGGTCTCCGCAACAGCAATGACCTCTGTGTCGGACGAAAAATGGCAACCTTTCAGTTGTTTTTTCAATCCAGGGAACAGGTGGTAGTCTGACGAGGCCAGATCTGGAGAATAGGATGGGTGATCAAGACATTGGAAGCCCAGGTAGGCCAGTTTCTTCTGTGTTGCAAGTGTCCGGTGAGCCGGGGCATTGTCATGCAAGAACAAGACCCCTTGGTGACCTTCCCGCGGTGTTTTTCCTTCAAAATGTCCATCACTTGCACCAGCAGAGATGAGTAATACTCCACGTTGATAGTTTGGCCTTTTGGAAGATAATCAATGAGGAGGATGCCGTCTTGATCCCAAAAAATCGAGGCGATAACTTTTCCAGCAGATTTTTGCACTCAGAATTTTTTGGGTCGGGTTGAGCCGCTATGCCGCCACTCCATTGATTGTTGCTTTGTCTCCAGGTCATAGTGATATAACCAGGTTTCATCCATGGTCACCAATCGTGACAGGAAATCATTTGGATCGCGTTGGAAAAATTCCAAAAGTTGCTTAGACAACTGGCAACGTTGACGTTTTTGATCTGTGTTCAGGCATTTCAGGACCCACTTTGCGGAGAGCTTCCACATGTCCAAATCTTCATTAATGATGGACCCAACCCGCCCACGTGAGATGCCCAGTTGCTCAGCTATTGATTTAGCTGAAATCTGGCAGTCTTCCAAGATTAGCTCGTGAATTTGATCAATAACACTGGACAACAAAATTTAACTTTTTTTTTGGCACACGAGGGAAAATATCTAATCATAATAGAACTTTTAACGCTGAATTCAAATATGTAAGTAGTTTTTCTCCATCACCTACGGTTTTTTGTGAC
>Ga0209629_10001956_pt1 | contig 13598 bp, 15 predicted proteins | sample TergutCu122P5_FD_187286 | JGI IMG/M metagenome (GOLD analysis project Ga0209629, IMG submission 187286) | Cubitermes ugandensis P5 segment gut microbial communities from Kakamega Forest, Kenya - Cu122 P5 (SPAdes) (version 2) | ecosystem: Host-associated > Arthropoda: Insects > Digestive system... | reverse complement strand
ATAGAGTTCAGGAGATAAATGGCACACGAATTCTCTATGCCGCCACAAAACAGCAGAACGATATTTATACAGCATTTGGGGTCAAGACTGTTTTGTAGGTATAATTTTCGGGGAATTTAGGATACAATCCCCAGTTCTTGTATCGCTTCAGTCACGCCCCCGATATCTGTCGTTTGTCGTATTGAAATTATCAATCAGTTTACATAAATTTCTCAAAAATCAAGCTACTGACATAATAGCGTCGTAATATCGTTTACGTTTTAATATGGGCGGTATGCCGCCGATAGCATGGCAAATGCGGCGATTATTCCAGTAGTCTATAAAATAACGAAATACCAATGATTTAACAGTCTCCATCGTCATGCTTTTTGTGTCGTATCTAAGCGGTACGTTTAGCTAGTTTTGGTATGTTCTTCCAAGAGCCCAACCATTCCAAAATTATGTATATTAAGATACTTTGCCACTTTTTGATAACAACGCCTCTGATCATCCAAAGTAAATTCAGATGTTTCGATCAAAGGCACATATACCAGAAAGCCGCTGTAGCTGTCGGAAGTCAGTCTGATGCCCAGTTCATCCCTATGCTGATATTGGTAGGTCCCCGGGTAAGGCGTATTAAAATACAGAGAAACATCCACATCATATCTTTCGGCGAGCTCTTTGATAAGGTTGCAGGTATCGTTCATAGAATCAATTGTATCGCAGTAGTGTCCCAATATAAAATAACAGCAAACAGGCAGGCGCTTGCTAAAGCAATATGATATAATATCCATTGCGGATCTTAAGTTGATCCTTTTTCTTATTTTTTCGAGAACCTCCTGCGAACCGCTTTCAATTCCAAAATGGATAGCTATACATCCTCCGTTTTGGATAGAGTCAATCAGCTCTTTATCTATCACATCAATTCTAGATTCACAACGCCAGTTATAACAAAGACGATATTTTGACCGCAATTTAAGAAAATCAAATACCCGTTGCTTAAAAACGGTAAATGTGTCATCAATAAAATATATTGTATTAATCCTTTCTTCAAACCGATTTTTAAGGTAGCTTAACTCTAAAACCACATTTTCAATATTGCGGACACGATACCTGCTGCCAGCAAGAGCTGAACATGCGCAATAAATACATTTAGCCGGACATCCCCTACTTGAACTCACATTAATGATGTTTTTATATTTTTCAGCATAGTATCCCTCGCGTTTGACAATGGGGAGCAAATCTAAATCCAGAATAAGTTTCCTTGCGGGATTATTAATATACACCCTGCTCTGATTCATACACAGGCCGTCGATATAAGATAATGGGATGAGCGAAAAACCGGAGCCAATCGCTTCGACAAGTTCTAACATCGCGGATTCGCCCTCTCCTATCAGAACGTAATCCACATAGCGCGATCTTATACAATAGGCGCTGTCCAAAGAGGCGTGAGGCCCACCAAATATTGTGACCAGATTAGGAATCGTCTTCTTCAGGTACTTTGCAAGTCCCATCGCCTCATCAACATTCAGCGTATATACGCAAAACCCGACAATTGTGATTTGCTGTTTGGTAATTTTCTGCACAAGTAGATTAAGATCAAGCCTTTCATGACAGTAATCAATTACGTCGCAGGGATGTCCGAAAAGTTCTAAAAACGCTGCAATCGAAAGAATCCCGAGCGGCGGTGCAAAATAACTGAATACATTGGCTCTTTCATTCGGCGTCGCCATATTGATTAATAAAATTTCTTTCATTCTCAACCCTCACAATGCAAGCACAGCCGCATAAAGAAAATAAATACATAACAACTGTTAAAACTGTTAAATTTCTACATAGCCGTCCAGCCTCCGTCAACAGACAGACAATGACCGGTAATTATAGAAGATTCATCCGACGCAAGGAAGTACACGGCATTCGCGACATCTTCCGGTATGGCATACCGTTTTAACGGGATCTTGGCAAGATTGTTCCGCATAAAGCCGGGGTCATTAAGCAATGACTCGGAATTTTCTGTTAAAACAAAAGTCGGCGCAACAGAATTTACTCTAATATTATATTTTGCCCATTCAATCGCCAAAGCTCTGGATAAATTGATTAAACCGGCTTTACTTGCGCAGTACGGCGCCCGCAATTCATTTCCGACCAAACCGTGTTGTGAGGATATGTTAATTATGGCTCCGTTTTTTTGCCTGATCATTACTTTTGCAGTCTCCTGCATCATAAAAAACGCGCCTTTCAAGTTTATATTCATAACCATATCCCACTGTTCTTCCGTCAGCGAAATAGAAGGATTATAAATGTTCACGCCGGCATTATTAACAAGTATATCAATACTGCCAAACACCTCCTCCGCATTGAGAACAGCATTTTTTATTTGTCCAATGTCCAGGACATCAAGCTCTTGCCTGAGTATTTCGATTTCATACTTCTTTTTGATTATCTCAGATTCCTTTTCCAATTGGCTTAATTGTATTTTAATATCAGTCAAAACTAAATTTGCGCCGTGCGCGGCAAATTTTTTTGCTATGCAAAGGCCGATTCCCCGGCTTGCGCCTGTAATGATTACGGTTTTCGGTGAAATAAATCCTTCCGTTTTCGCTCTTTCCATAATATTTCTCCCAAATCTGGACTATTGAAAACAACTAATCGTACTCATATAAGTAAACGCGAAAAAGTACGTTTTATTATTTCAACAACGCTTTTAATTTGGACTTCAGTTATTATTAAAGGCGGGAAAAGACTGAACCCGGTGGTAACTTCCCTTAAAAAAAACGGGTATGCCACAAGTCCGTTCCCAAGCATTTGATCGACAACATACATTAATTCTTCATAAGTAAGTGTCTTATTTGTTTTTCTGTCTTTGACCAAATCAATTCCAATCATCAGGCCGCGTCCACGCACCTCACAAAAATTACGGTGCTCTTTCAAAATGTAAGAAAGTTCTCTTTTTAACATATCGCCTTTTGCCTCAACCGATTCAAGCAGTCCGCTCTCTTTTAGCAAGCCTATGGTTGCAATTCCTGCGGCACAGGCAATCGGGTTTCCGTTCTGTGTTGAAAAATGTTCGACAATACTGTTGGTATCGCCAATCAGATTCACAATTTTTTTACAAATAACATTCGCGGCCAACGGCAGGTAACCGTTATTAATACCTTTGGATAGGCAGATAATATCCGGAAGAGCATTGTAATGTTCAAAGGCGAAAAATGCTCCGGTTCTGCCGAAACCTGTGGCCACCTCATCGAAGACCAATAAAACATCGTACCTGTCACACAATTCTTTAATCCTTATAACGAAAGCTCCAGGTAAGGGAATGATACCTCCGGAACCCAGTACGGGCTCGATGATAACACCTGCCAACATTTCGCTTTTCCGGCGAAACAACTCGTCTAACGAGTGCAAATCTTCGATAATATGCTCTTCTTCATTGCCATTTTTATAAAATGGTGTTTTAAAGAAGTGAAACCCCGGAACTTTCGGTTCGTAATCAGTTGCATATTCTCTGTCAATACCGCTTGCCGACATTGCCGCAAATGTTGTCCCGTGATAAGAGAGGTCGAGGACTATAAATTCCTTTTTATTTTGTTTGCCGAGAATTGAATAATATTTTCTGCAAATTTTTATAGCGATTTCGACAGCCTCTGATCCGGTGCAGGATAATATTATTTTTTGAAACAAATCTGGGACAATCGATAACAGGCTTTTGCAAAACTCAACTGTCGTGGGATTGCTGAACTGATACATATTTACATACGCAATCGCGTCGAGCTGTTTTGCGACGGCGTCATTTATTTTTGAATTACCATGGCCCAGGGGAGAGTTCCACAATCCGCTGATTCCGTCTATATATCTCTTCCCGGTCTGATCGAAAATATATATACCGTCGCCTTTTTCGATACTGCGAAATTCCGATCCTTCCGATACCAGCCTCAACGGGTGTATAATAGGATAGTCCTGATTTCTGAAATTCGTTGAGCTAAAATACGCTGACATAACCGTTGTTCACCGCTTTTCCAAAATCACAAATTTAGACGCTTCGTTTGAAGAGTATTCCAGCAAAGACGTATCAATCAATTTAAAATTCTCCGCTCTCGCGAGGTCAACGACGTCATCATTGACCAACCGCTTTACGGTAGAACCGAAAACCCTTTTTGTCTCGCGGTCTTCGATCAATTCGGCATAGAAATTCGTAACGGTCTGAAGCTTGGAATAATCTACGATTTCCGCGAATAATACAAACTCTTTTTTATCATCATGGTCCCATGTGTAGCAATGAGTCTTTCCCAAATCAGTATTTCGAATAATATAATCAGAAACCCGATAATCGAAAATAAACCTGCCGCCTATTTCCAAATGGCGATGGACACATCTGAAGAGCGACATGATTTGCTCATCGCTAAGTAAAAGCGATATGCTTGTAGCCGGGAGAATGGCGAGCTTAAACCTCTGCGCGAGGCTAAAATCAGTCATATCACATTGATAAGTCGTTATCCTTTCCCTGATTCTCCTTGGCGCCTTCGCTAATTTTTCTTTCAGTATTCCAAGCATATCCGGCGAAAGGTCAATACCCGTGACCCGGAATCCTTTTTCCGCCAAAGCCAGCGTGACCCGACCCGACCCGCACGCCAATTCCAAAACTTCGCCTCCGAGAACCGAGGCGTTTTTCAGATATATTTCGATATCAAATAAATCGTTTTGGAACATTTTATCATAATATCCAGCCAACGCCCTTTCATACAAATCATAGGAGGCTGAATCTGATATGTTCAGATCCAATAAATCTTTAAAGAAACCGAAATAATACACTAAATCACCATCCTCCACAGGCAGCCGGATTCTGTAAGCAAACCGATGGCTTCCGCGAATTTTTTATTCGCATCATCCTCTTTTAGGCCACATTTTTCTGATAAAAAGGCTTTAATCATTTGCGAATTGGCGCCTCTTTGCAGAAATTCCATAATAATTGCCATTGTTTCATTAATCCCAAATACTTTTCTTGTTGAAGCATTAAAGATATAATGGCCGGACTTGGCGTGAAACAGATAAATGAAGGCCTGGAGACATTCGTCGCGCGTTTCGGATGTTTCGTCGGGAATCAGCTCGCCGGGAATCAATTGCGATACATATTTATTGCTGATGCTAATATCTGAAAGATTTGTAGATTTAAATATTGAATATTGCATGAGAATATTCAATGATGACTTTGTCCTAATATACAGGTTGATATACGGTTGTTTTTTCATTATCTCACAAAACCGATCCGGCTGCAAAAAATCAGGCAGAAAGCAACACTTTGAACACTCGTTTTTAACCTGGCATCCGGAACAGTTTCGATCTATCTGCGCTTCTTCAGATACTATATATGTTTGTTGATAAGCTTTAAAATAAGAATCGTGAACTGACCCAATCGATTTGCCGCAGCCCCCGCATGGAAAAATCAAACCATCATTGTCCAGTCTGAAGCGCGGCAGCTTGCAAACCGAACAACTGACCGGAGGAGACCATCTGCAGATATCCTTGATATAGTGAGTAACCTCATACAGGTTCCCAAACATACCGCTGGAGATAAAATATTCAACATTATTAAGAAATATTTCCAAGTCATCATTATTCTCAATTGATAATAAACTGATCCCCTCCGATGATTTTGAAGCCGCTTGCGCATATGGCATACGAGAGAACTGTACCGGGGATGCGGTATTAAAATCGTCAAAAATTAACTCAAAATCTTGGTTTATATCGCTTTTTACCGAGTATAAATGCGGTAAGTAAAAGTTATTGTTATAAGCGTTCGAAATACTGTTATCGTACGTTTGATTCAGCGAGCGTATGATGTTATCGCCCTCCGAATAAAAAGAAATGTCGCTCTTCGGCTCCCTGCTCTCAAGCAGGGGAGCTACGATCGCGCTGTTTATACCGATATATTCCTTCAGAGCCTCCATTTGCTCTGAAGAAATCGGCGAATTGGGTATTCCGACATGTTTTGCGGAATTGTTTAATGCCATCGGCTGATATAACCCGGTCATAAAAGACATGAATCCATTAAACAATGATGAAGGATATTTATCTTTATTTATCATTGACAAGAGACCGCTATCATTGATTATGGCATTTCGCTTCGGATAGACCTTCGGAGAAGAAATACCCGTGCCGCGAAAAATAAAATCTTCCGATGAACTAATATCATTTTGAATAAATGATCCAATCGTTTTGATTACATTCATTCTGCTTATTTCGGTAACATCGAAATTAAAAACAAACGAGAACTTAATATTTTTACCCGCGTAACCTTGCAAAATATCAATCCAATCCAAGTCCGCAGAGAAATATTTGTCACTGTCAATAATGACATCAATTTTAATAAAATTCAATTGAAACAACTCGCAAATTAATTCATTAGTGATGTATTGAACATTAGTCCTGCACCGATAAGTAAAAGGGAAGTTTGGCAATACGTTTTGCAAATCAAAAAAATAAGGGTAATTACTGATATCGTCGCAAATTAAATTGAGGCAAATATTTTTTTTAGGAATAGCGTCAAAAATAAACTCAAGATCCTTTTGCAAACATTCTATTGAAATACAATATCCGCCGCCGCCGGCAGGGCTTCTTGAGACCAAGATTCCGAACGTCTGAGCGCTGTTCGCGGAAATAAGCCTTGTTATGTACGGCGAAGGGATATAATCCGCGGATGAGGCGTCTGCGTTTACCAATATCTCTCCGTCAAATTTCATCGCAATACCGCTCAAGCGATGATAATCCTCATAATCACTTTTAAGCAGTTCGCAAATATTTTTTTCCGGATTCGACAGTATGCATAAATCAGCTTGTGTATTGTTGAGGACATATTCAAAACTTTCCGTGAGCATAGGCCCAAAATAGATTATCCTATTATTCGGATCGATCTTTTTAATTTCATGCGTAATTATCTTCGATAAATAAAAATTATACTCATTTATATAAAATATAATTATGTCATTAGCCAAAGACAAAATATCATCGGCTAGATCATATATATTCGGCGGGTTGTTTTTCACAAACTGCACTGATTCCATTCCATTTTCTTTGAGATAAGCCCTTGCGTACAGACAATCGATATTTGTATCAAAAGATACCAAGCTGTCGTTTGTTATCCCGCAGTTCACAAAAGTCGGCTGAGAGTATTTTATGCGATTCATTTTTTCCTCCTGTACTTTTTGCTGTCTTATTTGATTTTGTCAATCCTCAAGGGCCTTAATAAATGGCGCAACTTTTAATCCGGCTTCAAGCTGATCTGAGATTGTGAAATTCTGCGTCTCTATAATTGGTTCGGTCAGTATGAATTGATCGTAATTATCAGGCATCTTAATCCCGAGCTGCTCTCTTTTCTGATACTGCCACGTTCCGGGAAAGGGCGTATTATATGTAAGAAGGATATTGGCGTCATATGAAAAATACATTTCTTTAATAAAGTTAATGGTATCATGCATAGTATCTTTTGTATCGCAAAAATGCCCCAGCATAAAATTAAGAGTAACCTGTATGCCGGCGTTTTTTGTATATTCTATGATTTTCCGCGCCATACCCAGTTCAATTTTTTTGTTGATGCTGTTAAGCACATGCTGATTTCCGCTTTCGATTCCGTACGCGATATTAACACAACCGTTTTGCGCCATCACGGCCAGCAATTCCTCACTCATGGCGTCGACTCTTGAGTCACACCACCACGTCAGATTTATCGCGTAAAAATTAATTAATTCGGCAAAACGCAATACCCTTTCCCGCGCAACAGTAAACGTATCATCAACAAAAAAAATTGAAAACTGCTTGTGAAAAATGGTTTTTAACTGTATGATCTCCATGAAAACGCTATCGATATCTCTTGTCCTATATTTCGGACCGCTTAACACAGTCGCGGCGCAGTATAAACACCGGCCAGGACAACCCCTGCTTGTAACGACGTTTATGAATTTATTTTCGACATCAAATATTGCGAAATCTCTTTTAACAATTGGAAGAATATCCAAGTCTTTTATAAGACTTCTGTTTCCGTTTTTAATAGAGCTATTTGCCGAACGATAGCAAAGCCCTTTAATATTATAATACGTTATAGTTGCTTGATTGGTTGATATGGCTTCCGCTAATTCGACAATTGTGGCTTCTCCTTCGCGAATTACTATAAAATCCACATATTTGCAACGCATGCCGTCCTCGGGGACTAAGCTGACATGCGGACCGCCCAGAACAATATGAATGTTTGGACAGCTTAATTTTATTATTTTTGTCAAGTTCAACGCAGCATTAAAATTAGCCGTATATGTAGAAATTCCTACAAGGATTGGCTGTTCGCATTTAATAATATCCACTAAGTTCTGATTCGAAAAAGGCTGGGCGGCAAAATCGATTATTAACGCGGAATAACCGTTCAGTTCAAGCGACACAGATAAAAACATCAATCCCATCGGCGGGATATAATGTTTTGTTCCGATATCATCAGACTTTATGCCAGAATCAACCGGAAGATTGATCAGTATTACGTCGGTATTCCTCTCGCTTTTCATAATCCCACAGTCTCTGCCTTCTGCTCCGTGCAAAATCCGACAAGCCTGTCTTCCGTAATAATGGTCATGTCAGGAAATATTATCTCTTTTATTTCATCAATCGGAAACCATATTTTTATTCCAGACTGTTTACTGGGTTTAATTAATATTCCGATATTTTTGTCCGGATTGTTCTGAGGGCATCTCTCCCCAATAAAGCTGAGATCACTTTTGCTCTGCACTACTATATAGTTCATATGCACCTCCAAAACATTCCAATTTGAATTTTGCATTGCCGTCCAACTTAATAATTACCCGACAGTGAAATACCAGTAAACTATACAGCCCATTATTTTATGGCATATTGTGGGTGAATTATCAAGTTGAACAGCCATATTCTATTGCGCTATATAAGATATTATTATCAATAATACAATCAATCTCTTCCGTTGGTATCCATACCTTTATATTCATCTCCGGACTTGTCTTGATCAGGAGCCCATCTTCATTGACAATATCTTCGTTAGATATGCTTCCAACATAACTTATACTCGAAGTTGCCCGAATAATGATTCTTTTCTCTCCGCTGAAACAATTTTTTCCGTAGAAGTCCGTCCTTTGCATGTCGGCATAATCCCCCCAAATGATAACCGCATTTTATTTATTTACTTTCGTCGTAGCTATTGCGGTAGTAATAGTAGCCAAGGCACAGGTGCAAAGAGCTACTATGGATCCGCTGGCAGGTTGTATTATAAAAATAACAACATTAACAACCGTACCGAGTACACATATAAGCAACAACACAATCATCAAAGTTTTTTTGTTCATTTTTAATACCTCCATGATCAATATATTGTAGAGTTAATTAAGTAGTTAAACTATTAGAGTGTAACATCTAAAACCTTACAAATCCCGCTGGATTGCTTCGCCGGTATACTGTATCGGTATATGAAGCGACGTCGGCTCGCAATGACGGGGCAAAGTCGCGTGACTGCTTGCAGCCACGTCATTGCTAGGCAACAAGGCTTACGTCCCCACTGTTCGTATATGCCCGAAGCAATCCAGCCCACGCGCGTAAAACGGCTGTTCTTGATGCAGACGAAATGTAAAGTTTTGGATGTTACACGGTACATATTCACCCGCTGCATACGCATCAAGTATCAATACAAGGACAAATGCGTCCTTGTATTGATACTAATCATGCCGTGAAATAGCATAATTTTAAACTTCAGCGAGTTTAATTTATTAAGTCGTTACCGCAATACCAACACATGCCGCAACGGCTGAAACGGCGGCAGAACCAGCACAGATCCAATCTGTTACAGCAGAGCCACCAGCTACATCATCCAGCTCATTGAGCTCAAGCAATCCATCTTTGTTTTCTTCAATATACGCGTATATCTGTTCCATATCCTTCTTAAAATCTTCGAAGGAAATGCCTGGCACATAAGCTTTAGCGATGTCGTAACACCCTTCGGGAGTCCCGGCTTCATTGAATTTATCGACAACTCCTTTGTCGTTAAATAAAGCCAACAAGCTTTGATTCAATGTCTCTTTTTGAATAGCCACCTTTAACAACTCCTTTTTTAATTTAAGATTGTATTGCGATTGTGATGCTGCTGTCAACAATAGTTGTAACGACAGCGAACTAGCCGACGGACGCATAAAATTTTGCTATATCACAGCATTTTCTTGGACTCGTGTATTCACCGAGTTTATTGGCGACATTTTCTTTTTGCACCAGGAACCACAATTCTTGATGTATATTATTTCCCTGAAAGATTCTTAGGTAGCAATAGCGACGGCTCCGACACCCACCGCGACAGCTACTATGCCCAATGACAGGCCACCGGCTACTTCATCCAGTTCGTTGAGCTCAAGCAATCCGCCCTTGTTTTCGTTAATATACTCATTAATCCGCTCCGAGTCTTTTGTAAAATCTTCAAAGGAGATATCAGGCAAATGAGTTTTTACAATGCCATAGCACGCTTCCGGACTCCCGGACGCAGCTAATTTATCGGCGATTTCTTTGTCGCTGAATAAAGCCAGCAGGCTTTGATTTAATGTCTCTTTTTGAATAGCCACTTTTAACAACCCCTTTCTTAATTTAGATTGTGCTGCAATTGTGACGCCGCTGTCAACAATAGCTGTGGCGACAGCGGGCTAACCACCGGATGCATAAACTTTTGCTATGTCGCAGCATCTTCTTGGACTCATACATTCGCCGAGTTTATTGGCAACATCTTCTTTTTGCGTCAGAGTCCATAATTCCTGATGTACTGACTTCCCTGAAATTGACATTTCATCACCTCCTTTCTGGACTTTCGGTCAGCGAATTTAATTATGCTAACGCACCAAGGTGTGTCACGCGGTTTATTACATCCTTAAAAGCCGAACTTAAATCATCTTGAATGATCGGATGCTCAGACTGACGTTCTCTTAATTTTCCAAGACTGTCAAGATACGCGTCGTAATCGCAACAATCGCGGTTATGGCAATACCCGTCCATCTTCTTTTTGTGATTCGGATATTGTTTGGTGATGATCTGATCCGGATCCTCAAAAATACTATCCACTTTTTCATAGAGTTCTTTGCTGAACATCGGCTTAAGGTATTGTATCACCCTTTTGTGGTTTCCCATCGCCGCCATTCCATCCAGATAGTAATACACGGCTGTATAAAAAACGCCGTGCCCGCTATGTGAGTTCCTCGCCGCATCCGCCAGTCCCTTCATATAATTGGCCGCTATCACGTATTCGCCCATAAAGGCATAGCACATTGCCGTCATATAAACCCAGCCCGCGCCGATCTCCTCCCCGGGACAATGAAATCTTATGGGAAGGCTGTAGTGTGAATTCATCGTGTTCTCAATTTGGGAAGGAGCGAAATACCGCATGGCTCCGATAATATATCTGCAATTATCCCTGTCAATCGAAGACGGATTGTTCAGTAATTTTGCCGCATAGCACCCTGTAGTATAAGCGCGGGTTTTTAAATCTGTGACGTCTTGCAACTCTGACATTCCTGGGATAATTATGTGATACGAGGGAAACCCCAAATGAGACACATCACGGATTAAGACGTCATAACCCATGGAGAGAATCTGCTCCGTCATGGCATTCAATAATTCTTTGTTGCTCAAGCAGGAAACATCTTTAACCGGAACAAATGGATATGTCGGCGGATCAAGCAGAATTTCATACGGGTATTGGGCAATTCCAAATTTGTAGCTGTTAAAAATATTAACGTCATCCTGCACATGCCTATTCCTGAAATCAAGAAAGCCTCTGTCCGCGGCGGCGGATGTTATGTCAACGCCTTGAGTGGTCTCCGTAATAGCCCTTTCCATAGCTATGCCAAAATCGGGATGACAGCCAAGTTTGACCCCGTATCCGCCTGTATCCTTATGGATGGAAATCAGCGCCGCGACGGGAAATTGCCCTCCTAAAGAACAGTCCTTCAGCATAAACGTATAGCCATCTTGCTGCTTGAGTTTTTGAAAAATTAGATCAATATAAGGGAATTTCTTTATGTATTCTTCGGGAATATCCGGAAGAGATAATTTCTCCGTGAATAATTTCTTTTGTACATAACGTTCCAATATTTCCGACAAGCCCTGGACCAAAGCCTCTTCCCGCGTATTTCCCGCACACATTCCGTTAGTACAATAGTAAAAATAGCATACATTATATGGAAGATACTCCGTTATGCCTTTCCTTACGCTATAAAATGGTAAAACCGTATACAAGTCATCTTCGCCATGTAATTGATAATCTATTCTTTCTAAATTTCTAAACTTCAATGCCTTATTATGAGGAGATTCATTTTCCAGACCTCTGTTCGCAAAATACATATTGATAAATGCATTATCTGTTTGCGCTACCTCAAAAGATGTCATCTTTTTCTCATCGGGAAAATAACGGAATCCATCACGCGTTTCCCAATTAAAACATATAACGTTATTCTGAAATCTCTCAAAAAATTCCGCATAAGCGCTAGCCAGCGCATACTCTTTAGCAACTCCTTTTCCATTGGTGCCTATGTTCGTTCCCTTAACCGTGAGTCGCAAAGAATATGTATTTATAAGACTTTTGGGAAGCCAGTTTTCTTCTAATTTAATCTGCATCTCTTCTAAAATAGTTTTTAAACGGGCTACTGTTTGGACTGGATCTGTCTCTTTATAATGGTTCTTCTGCCTAGTATTCATATAAAACATTCCTAATCTTTTAAATTATTAACCCTCAAAAATGTTACCTAATCTTTATTACCTCACTTCTCTGAAAGTATTACACGGTTTCAAAAGTTTTTTAACGGAACCGCTTGGGAAAGGCGGGTGGCGAATGAACATTTTGAAACCATGTAATACATTTCTGAAAAATAGGTAGTTGTAGTTAGAAAACATTGATTTTTACTGGAACAGATCTGAGCGAAGCGGGAGACTAAAAGGCGGAAATATACATGAAAAACAAAGTAATCATTGTAATTTTTACAGGAATCAGCTTGTGCGGCGAACTTATTTATGGGGAGCTTATTGATAACGGCATTGTATTAAAAATGTCGGAAAAATCGAATATTTTGATGTGGATTCCCCTGGATGAAATCACAAGGGTGATTCTGCCGGACGCATCAGATATATGTGGGCCGGACTTATCGAACATATTTGAACGTATGGATTGGAGTGATTAAAATAGAAAGGGTTATTATTAAAACCACATCAAATGTAACCTATGCCGGGAATCTAACCAATTCGTTTAAATTTTCTCTTCCCGGAATAGCTATTCGCCCAAATAAATTGCTCAAAATGGAAGTCTTTGTCCCAAAAGAGGAAATTGCCGAAATCATTTATGGCGGCAGGAGATTTTGTTGTGACGAGTTTTTGTTGATGGATGCTGCTGCCAAGTAGATAGGCGTTAGTCTTAAAAGTATTGATATGGCCTATAAAAATAAAGCTGTAAGCCCAGTTATACAGTTATTATCTGCTCAACTTTCGCACACCCCAAAACAAAGTCTGTCCTTGATATAACCTGGCAGAGCGGTAATGAACTGTTGAACGAAGGAATCAATACGCCCAGCCGCCAGGTGTAAGTAATCCCGCAG
>Ga0209629_10001955_pt1 | contig 13603 bp, 10 predicted proteins | sample TergutCu122P5_FD_187286 | JGI IMG/M metagenome (GOLD analysis project Ga0209629, IMG submission 187286) | Cubitermes ugandensis P5 segment gut microbial communities from Kakamega Forest, Kenya - Cu122 P5 (SPAdes) (version 2) | ecosystem: Host-associated > Arthropoda: Insects > Digestive system... | reverse complement strand
CTCAACATAGGTGGTTTCAAAATTGAGAAGTTTCTTACTTCTTACAATAAGACTGCTGGCAAAGCAGAGATGAACTACGACAAACTATTGAGATAGAAAACGTTCTCTTTATTCCAGGGTTTGCTTCTTGGTTATAAGAATGATTACCATGAATAAGGAGTGTCACAGTTCTTTGCAGTTTCTCTGAGAAAATCTTAGAAGAGTACTTTAAAATGAGCCATGACAGCTTCCACATCCTTCCCAGCATGGCTTTTAAATATATTCTCTTAGCTGAATTATGTTGCTGTATAATGCGTGCAGTTGGAAAAGTGTTCTAACATGATTTGAATCTGAGTTTTGTAAACGTAATGCATGTCTCTTAGAGAATGTAAGTTGATATGATGTTTCAGAGCGGTAAATACAATGAACCAGAGTGGCTGTCTGCTGACAGCAAGAGGCTGATAAAGTCCATGTTGCAGACTGATCCAAAGAAACGTATCACTATTGAGAAGCTTGTGCATCATCCATGGCTGATGGCTGGATATGATAGACCACTCAGTAAAGATAATGTTTGTGATGTAAGTAAAATACACACCATTATAGAATTTTATACATTCTCTGCTTGATGTGTATTAAATGAACATGTTGTACCTATCTTTCTATGTGTCTTCATCACTAAAACTACAGAATGAATTCTGATGAAATTCAGCGTTGGGAATCTACACTGTAAGTTCAAGGGGTAATTTTATGTGTGTATATCAGTACAGTATACATCCTACTTTCTTTGAATACCAAATATAATTTTGTACGGGTTTTCAATTATTTCTGATCATACAAAATTTGTGCATGACTTGTGATAAATATTTCATTAAACTTATGCCTGTCATCTAAAGATATTTCAGTTGGATGTTTACTTATTGAAATGTAAGGAATAATAATTGCATGTGTGCTGTTTTTTAATTTTGTAAGAATATATTTGTGCATGTAGCAAACTCACATCAAGGCCTGTGGGATATACGAAATAGTACAGTGCTCATAATTTGGGAAATTTATGTGTCCCTATATTCTAATTACTTTCAGAACTAGTAAGCTCATGAGACATGAGTACATTGCAATGCTGTGTCTTTGATAAGGGATTACATATTTTAAATTTCGTTTGTCTCATTATATGCAGCATATCGGACAATAAAACACTCCTTTACGTCATCTTGTGTATTTAGACACCATTGTGTATACTCTTCAATTACTAAAATCAAACACTGCCGTTATTTGCATTAACAATAACAACCATGATGACGACAACAACAACAACAGCAACAGCAAGAAAAATATCTTCCACCTATGTTGAATTACATTTGACACAGATGTAAATTACCAAATCTTAACTAACATAATTGTTGACCACAACAAAATTGAAGCATCAAAATTACAGGTGACAGAATAACAATGTGGGAGAGGCAAACCCTACACAGTAGAAATGCCTGTGACCTTGAAACACCAGATGTTGATAAAACAGAATCGAGTGCATGGTCAAGGGCTGGCGAAATCTTCCCAGAAACTAGTGGATTTATGATGGCCATCCAGGTTCAGGTCACTACTACCAAAAATTATAAGAAGTATATTTTTCATGGACCTGAACACTACTGGTGATATTTGCAGAAATTGCTGAGAGAATTTAGAAACCGTTCAACACATAACCAGTTCAACTCATGCACTAGATCAAGGTGATTACACTCACCACATTCAAGTAGCCAACATTGTCTGTGAAGAGTTGGCCATCAAATGTGGACTGTCAAAGGGACAACCAATGACATATTATAAATATGAGCCACAATCCATGTTAGAGAACTCAAACTATAAGCTGTACTATGACAAGTCCATAATAAGGTTTGAACTGTCAATAAAAATAGACCAGACATAGTTTAACTTGATAAAACCACCAAAGAAGTTTTGTTAACAGATTTTGCAATTCTTAATAGTCACAACCTTCCAAACACCATCACCAAGAAGCTCCAGAAGTATAAGACTTGAAATAAGAGCTTATTAGAATGTGACAAGTGAAAATAACCAATACACTACAACTATTACTATCCATAATGGGTATTATTTCAAACAAATTACATGTAAGTTTAAAACTTCTTCAGCTTTGCCCTGGTCTTTGTATTCTAATGCAGAAAACAGTCATACTGGATACATGCTGTATAGTTGGTAAGGTTTTGGTAGAACAGTGAATAAGAAGTGCTTGGTCTCTGAGACCCGTTCCCTTTTGAGAACCCGCTAAACTTCTGGATGATGGTGATAAGTTATAGTAGCAATAATCATAACATACATTTTGAATGACCTGAATATTACTGCTGATACCTGTAGAAAATGTCAAGGGAAAAAAGGAATCATTCAGCATATAACATGCTGTGCATTAACACCAGGTGATTACACCCATCATCATCACAGTCAGGTAGGCAGTGTCATTAGTCAAGAATTGGCTATAAAGTGTGGACTGTCAAAGGGAAAACTGGCACTGTATTATAAATATGAGCCACAATCTGCATTAGAGAACTTGTAAACTGTACTTGACTGGTCCATACCAACTAATTGAACTGTCCATGACAACAGGCAATATATACAGGATGATCAAAAAGTCTCTGTACACCTGACGATTACAGTACAAAAAACATGCAAAAATACAGTATTTTGTATTTTAAACAGTTTCAGTCACCTACCATGATAATGTGTTTGCGGACAGAATCATTTCTAAAACCATTTGGCCTCCAAGATCTCCGGATCTTTCTCCACCCAGTTTTTTCTCCGGGGTGCGATGAAAAACTCACTGTATTCGAACAGTCCCCACACAATTGATGAGTTGAAGATGGCCATCACAGAATACATTCGGAATGTGGACTGTGCTGTATTGAAGATGGTCTTCGAGAACACAGTTCGGTTTTTCAATACATGTCTGGAGACTGGCGGGGGACACTTTGAACATTGCTTGTAACTTTCTGTATTGTAATCATCAGGTGCACAGAGACTTTTTGATCACCCTGTATTTATGCTTGACAAAACCACCAAATAAGCATACTTAATAGATTTGCAATTCGTAATAGTTACAACCACTACTGAGTAGCTCCAGAAATACACAGAGCTAAAAGAAGGGCTAGCAAGAATATGGAAACTGAGTGAAGTCTATACAGTTCCTTGAGTCTTATCCACGGTGAAAAATCACACAGCAGTTTGAAACTGCTGAATCTTTGACCTGGTCTATACATTCTTATGCAGAAGGTAGTAATACTTAATACATGCTGTATAGTTCAAAAGTTTTTAGCAGTATAATGAATAAGAAATGCTTGGTCAGTTACCTATGCTTTGACACTATGAATTAATAATAATAATAATAATAATAATAAGGAAGGTCAAATACTGGACTGGCTAACAACAGGCACAACTATTCTCATTGCAAAGAATGAAAACACTGAAAGACCAAAGAATGAAAACACTGAAAAACCAAAGAATTGCAGACCTTTAACATGCCTGCCCACAATACAGGGTGTTTCACGACTTGTGGACATTACTGCAGGAGGTGATTTCCTAGGTCTTTGTGACCAAAAAAGTTCATATAAACATGTGGACGGTTATGGAGTTAGGGGCATTTTTTAATTCCCGTACATGCTCTTGTGTGGACCATGTCTTACGGAACCAGCTGGCTGGTGATGTACTCAACTTGGTGGCTTATCGTTTGCGTTGCAAACATTTTTTTGCCACCTGACTCGCCCACCCAACTACAGACAGTCCAGTTTCCGTCTCAACATTTGGAAGGTATTTAAGGAATGCGGGGAATGTGCGGTGGGTGGGTATTCGCCTGGCCAGTGTATACTGCATGACTCAGCTACTACTACGTGTTCAAAAACCCTTATCACGTACATTATGGTGCATGTGCCGGCTCCTGATGTTCAGAACAGTATGGCGATAGTTTCGTAAAGCGTGGGTGTTAGAAGCGACCGTGTAGAGTGCCTGTTAGTCCCGTACATATTCTCATCTCGGTGCATCTGTTACGTTCACAATGCCATTTACATTTTCAGTTGCAGGGTATGCAGGTATGATTTATGTGTATGGTTTTTGTGATGGTAGCTGAATATCAGCGGCGTTTTCTGAACCGTAGAATACCAACCTCAAGAGTGTTTACTCGAGTTTACCAGACATTGCGAGATACCGGTACACTTCCCGGCGTTCAAATTGCAGCCGAGCGTGATGTTAATGAAGGCATCGATGAAGAAGAAGGCATTGTTCAGATGGTACAGAGCAGTCCACATGTGAGTACGCGAAGAATTGCAAGATGTCTTCGTGTTCCCCACACGAGAGTGTGGAGAACACTGCATGCAGAGCGCATGTATCCATACCACGTGCAGCGAGTACAACATCTCGGACCTGGCGATTTTGCTCAGAGGCTGGAATTTTGCAAGTGGCTCAATGGCAGTCGCCAGTTGCAGTGTTACATCCTGTTTACTGACAAAGCGCAATTCAATTGGGATGGTGTCAATAATACACACAACTCTCATGTGTGGGCAGATGAGAATCCCCATGCCACTGTGGAGAGCAACTTTCAACTACGTTTTAGTGTCAATGTGTGGTGTGCAGTTCTGGACGATCAGCTGATTGGTCCTTTCATCTTGGAAGGTCGTCTTACAGGAGAGGCGTACCTCTGATTTCTGCAGGAGGAATTGCCCCAACTTTTGGAGGATGTGCCTTTGAATAAACGAGGTCATATGTATTTCCAAAATGATGGAGCTCCTCCTCTATTTTCACGTGAAGTTAGAAATTTCCTGAACTATTGTTTCCCTGGGCATTGGATCGGACGTGGCGGTCCCCACAATTGGCCAGCCAGGTCTCCAGACTTAAGCCGATTGGATTATTGTGTATGGGGATGGATGAAAGAACTGGTTTACAGTGTGAAGGTGGAAACGCGAGATGCATTGCTTGGTCGCATTTTGGATGCCTCAGACTGCATCAGAAACAGTCAGCGGAAGCTGCAACGAGCAACTCGCACAGTTCACAACTGAGCGACAGCCTGTTTTGCGGCCGGCGTTGACATTTTTGAAAACCAGCTTTAAGCACAGATCAATTCAAATTAAAGTTAATTTCACGAAGTTAACTTTACACTTATACTTTAAATGTATCATGTATTATGCTGGTTTATTATTTTGTTCCGTTACCTTCTATTCTAAGTTTCAAGCGGTCATAACTCCGTAACCGTCCAAAATCGGACATGTGTTTATATGAACTTTTTTGATCACAAAGACCTAGGAAATCACCTTCTGCAGTAATATCCACAAGTCGTGAAACATCCTGAATATGAAACCATTATGTCTATCAAAAGCAAATGAATATAAATGTATACTGATGACAGAAATCTGATACCTGTAGAGCAGAAAGGGTCAGAGGATCAAAAGAATGTGAAAATCACCTACTAATATCAAAGCAATATTACAGGGATGTAAGAGCAGGAAGAAAAATAAATGTGTCACATGGATAGTTTATCAGAAAACTTTTGAGAGTGTGCCTCACAGTTGGATAATCAAATTCTTAGAGTTAGTGGGGATTAATGATAAAATAATTTCTTCTTTGAAGGAAGCCATGATTTACGGGAAGACAAGTATGCGCCTACATGCAGAATGGAAGATAACAGAAACAGAATATTTAGAAATACACTGTGGAATATTTCAAGGAGTCTCCTTATCAGCACTGCTATTTTGCATTAGCTTAATCCCCCTCACAGAGCAGTTGAAAAGTTGAACACAGGATAAGAAGAACACACAACAAAAACAAAAGTGTCACACTTACTTTATATGGATGATCTGAAGCTGATAGGTAAAACAGAGGAACTCCAGAAACAGGTGTAAGTAGTTACAACCTTCAGTGATGATATCCAATGGAATTTGGACTTGACAAGTGTGCAAAGATTGTACTCAAGAGAGGAAAATTAGTTCATTCACAAAATGTGATACTTTACGTTGACGGATAAATACAGGAGCTTGAACAGGGAAAAACATGCAAGTACCTAGGGACTGAAGAAAGAGAGGGCACACAACATCAACAAATGAAAGAAAGATTGAAGAAGGAATACACCAGGAGATTAAGAATGATACTGAAATCTGAGTTGCATGCCAAGAATAATATTACAGCATTTGGAGCATTAGCTGTTCCAGTATTAAGATACAGTTTTTGTATTATTAATTGCAGATCAGAAGAAATAAAAAGAAATTGACAGGAAAACTAGGAAGATACAAACAGTGTATAAAATGCATCACCCAAAGCTGATATATTTTGACTATATGTGAAAAGGAAAGAAGGAGGAAGAGGCCTATTACAAATTGAAGTGACATATAAAGCAGAGATAGTAAATATTGCAGAATATTTGGACACAAAATATACAGAAGACCAGTTTGTAAATATTGTTTAAAGACATGAAAGCAATCAACTAAACATGAATTCAACAATTAAAGTGGCAGCAAATGTTGCAGAAGAATTAAACCAATCACATGAGAACAGTGACACAAAAAAGGAAGGTATTCAACACGTAAAAGCAAAATAAGGACAGTCCTTAAAGAAAAAATGGGAATTCAAAGTAACGCATGGCCAGTATATTAGAAATATTATTAGTGAAGAATACACGTTGCTATGGCTGTTGAGGGGAGATCTCTAAGGAGAGACTGGAAGTGAAATAATAGCAGCACAAGATCAGGCATTACAAACGAAATATCATGCAACAAAAATATTACACACAGAAATAAATAGCAAATGCAGACTGTAAACAATTTGATGATACATTGGAACACATCATATCAACATGCCCAATACTGGCAAAAGAACAAGACATAAAGAGACATGATATAATGTGTGGTCAACTACATTTTAACATATGCAGGAAATAGGAGTAAAATTAGACAACAGACAGTGGATGACCATGTGCCAAAATCAGTTGGAGTCCTGAAGGTAAAGTTACCACATGGAACTAACATAACTATTCCTAACAATATACTGGACATCATAATCTGTGATAATAAACAAGAAACATGCATGTCAGTAGATGTTGAAATTCCTGGAGACAGAAATGTGATCAAGAAAGAAGCCGACAAGATTTTAAAATACAAAGACCTCATGATAGAAATTTATCGCATGTGGAATGTGAAAGCAAAAGTGATACCAGTAATAATGGGCAACTGGAAACATTACAAAATCACTCAGACAATACCTGAGCAACATACCAGGAAGCATGAAATTAAGGAACTACAAAAAACAGCCATATTGGGCACTGCACACATACTACAGAAAGTGTTAATGTAACAGTACATAACATATTTCACGGGCATTATATCATTACATATGGCAAAAATTGTAAATACAGAATAGCTTTAACAATGTATACCCTAGAAACATGGCTTGTTTCAGGTATATAATTGTAAATACCCTGCATAAATGTGATGATGATGATGATGATAACAACAACAATAATAATAATAATAATAATAATAATAATAATAATAATAATAATGGCTTAAAACATTCCCAGCTGCCCACAAGAATATTACAAAAAACATCAATACAATGGAGGAACCGGAGAAGGTACCTGACTGGCTAACCACAGGAATAATGTATTTGCAACCAAAATCAGGAGACAGCAAGGAAGTCAGAAACTTCTGACCCATTATGTGCTAAACATCCATGTAAAAAACCCTAACAGGAATAATAACCAAAAGAATTTCCACACATTTGGAAGAGCAGAACTTACTGCCAGCAGAGCAAAAAAGGATCTCACCCTGGAAGTAAATGTTGCAAGGATCATTTAATAATACCAAAATCAATATATGTGGACTGCAAGAGAAGGAACAAGAATTTAAGTGTAGCTTGGATTGATTAGCAACAAACATTTGACAGTGTTCCACATAGCTTGGTAGAAAAGTCAATAGAATTGGTAGGATTGAACAGTAAAATTGTTGGATTTTGTAACAAAGAAATTAGCTGTAAATGCCGGTTATGTAAACAACATGAAGAAACTATTGAACACCTAACCTCAGGATGCTCCTTTTTGGTGAAAAATGAATACTTCATGAGACACGATTACTCAGTATGCCAAGACCTAGGCATTGAAACAACAGATAAATGGTACACACACACATGCCCAAGCCAGTGTATGAACAGGAAGATGTTACAGTGTTATGGAACAAAGCAGTACATATAGACGGAGACATTACAGTAAATAGGTCAGATATAGCGCATTTCCTGGCCCATAAGACGCATTTTTTCCCCTGAAAAATGTGACCTAAATTCGACCTGCGTCTTTTGCGCCGAGGGTAAGTATCTTTTGTAGGAAGTCTTATTATGCTGTGAAATCACAGCTGGCATCTGTAGGATTGTAACTGAAACAAGAAACTTATAAATTTAAAGGAAAAGACTTACTATATATACAGTTGATTGTTACACCTAACTTTAGTTTTGTCAATAAAAATATTGGCAGTAAACTTTCTCTTCTAAGGTTCTGATTTGAATTCTCAATTTGCCAAAGAAAGTAAAAAAAATGGGACAGAGGGAAGCAAATATCACTTTTGAGGCAAATATTGTGTTTGAGTGAAAATAATTTGGCCCTGTGTTTAATAACCCTCGCCGGTCTTCACAGTCTACACCTTTCAGGAAAATATGTACCGACTAATGCACTTTTGATTGCTGGTTCTCCAAAGTGAAAGAATGGTCAGATTTAGCTTAAAAATGCTGTGGATATCCTGGTTTATTTATTACATAATTAATTGCCTTAATATATGTACCAGTAGCCAAACGCAGCCATCATAAGTAAGAGATGGCATGTTTGCACTATTTTTCCTGTAATGCGTATTATATTGATCCCAGTGAAAGCTGATATGTTGAAAGACCTCATTGCCAGGAAAGTATCCTGAGCATTCAATGCAGTATTGCTGTACATATTGTGTTTAACTGTGTGTGTTATTATATGTCAACCTCTTCTTTTTCCATATGATGATTTAGGAAACAATTTTCATCTTTTATGCAGGTAAACACAGTGTATCCTGTACTGTAGAAACTTCTGCTGAGGAGATATTTTATTTTTTAGTTGCATGTAAAGGATGAAGAATGCCTTGATGTGTTATCAAAATTCTATGGGATATCTGCCAAGGACCTGTGGTCACGGCTTAGCTCTTGGACATATGACTATGATACTGCAACGTACCTTTTGTTAATGACAAGGAAGAGAAGAGGATTACCTGTTAGGCTTGTTACATCATCTCGTCATCCCTTCAAACCAAGGCTGGTGAGTGGTTCATATTGTTTAGTTGGAGGCATCAAAGGTTAAGTAAAATTGTCCTTCAGTCTAAATATCATGTCATGAAGGTATCTCAAAATACTGAGGTAAAATTCCACGTGGTTGACACCAGGTGAAGTTGAGCATTAAGATTCTCATTTCAGCCACTGCTGTGCGGAAAAACTCCTGATATACTTTGGATAGGAGACTGAGTAAGTTGTAGAGACTGTGTGGGTTTTATGTTGAGGAGGTGAATTCTTGTCTTCGCTAGGTTTTAAACCCAGATCATCCAGTCTGTAGCTGGTCACTTTAGTGAGAGGGCACATGATGTCAGTTGAAGTGCTGTTAAGTCTAGCATGTATTTCAAGTAAACCTGAACCTTCAGAATTGCCCAATATTGCATTATGAATGTGTTCTTTTACATTTTTGGCTTGGGTGAAATGTTACAGGAATAGTGGAGGAAAGAGGAACCAAACTTTAGCCTTTAGCGTACGGCATTTAAATTCAGTCTTCGTGCCCAGGGTACGGAGTATATCTACGACAGCCCTTTAATCGTTGCGCGTGTTTGACAATAAACGTTAATAAAAGATGGACCAAAGTTGATTAAATAATGAAACAATCTGCACTGTGTTGTGAATAAATCAGAGATATTTCAGTTCAAAAAAAGATTCAGTAGAAATGTTTAATGCCTACATGCAGGAAGTTAATTTAAAAGTTGTATAATTTTCAATTTATTTTATTTACGTTTATGTTCCGGGCACGATGCATGCACAGGAAATTTCAGCTTCAAGATTTGCGGAGTTGTGGCTTGGCGTGGTAGTGTCACCTAACTTCACAACCACATGATACTTACTCAAAAATTCACTAACAACTTTTTTCTAATTGCCACTCACAGTTCACACACAATATTTTAGCTGCGTCGCTGTCACTAACCGAGTCTGACCAACTTTGTTGAGTACTGTCCCAGTCTATCTACTTGCGTCATCAGTTCTGTATATCTTTTCATGAGGAGGAATCGAGAGTCTGTACATGATATTTTCTAAGGCTATGTCCTGCGTGCCAGCAACCAGCATACACACGCGTTTCCCCCCCCCACTCACTTGAGCAGACAACCACATATATGTAAATGGGGCTGTCCTTTTAAGCGAGTAGCGAGCGAGCGTGCAAAACGGACACTCTGGCTGGTAGTAGCGACCAAGCTCGTTTGTCTGCTGCTTCCTGGTTGCTCTTGTGGGGGGCAGCGATAAGGAGTCATGCTGCGATCATCGGGAAAAAAGAATGTGATAAGCAACACTTTGCACGTGGTGGTCGAGCATTTTACGAGCAGTGAACTGGCGAGGGCAAAGAGGTGATAAGCAGTAGCTATTGCATGATGGCTGAGGTTCTAATTTCCGAGGTTTTTAAGAGACAGGTACTGAGGGATCATAGAATAAAAAATTACCACAACAGGGACTTTGTGATGAAATTCCCTGAATTGATACCGTCTTTGAAATATGTCATGTTTGCTTCGCCTCTCCACACCACTTAAATCAAATTTTAAGGCACTATTCTCCAGCAGAAACAAACTGCGCACTCTCAGTGACGCCATTTTGCTACTAATCGGTTGCTGTCACATAGGACACAAAAACGCCTATCACCTGCACGCGCATGGAAGCGCGTGCATGCTGGTCGCTGGCACGCAGGACGTAGCCTTAGTCTGTCAAGGAAAGAGTGACTAAAACAGAGATATTTCAGCGATTCTGTTAAAAATGCTTAAAATTCTATTGCCTAAATAAAAAGTATTTTTAAAATTTTAAATTTCTTTTCCTTACATTTCCAGCTGAGGCCCTAATTTTACGTAGGGAGATCCAGTTGAATAGCCTGAAATGTTTCAGAGATTTGCCTTGGTGTGGTAGTCCCAAAAGCATGTGGTATCACAGACAGACCTACATCACACTTTTCGCATATCATTGAAACATTTCTGGTGATACCTTTGGCTGAACACGCACGACATTTTCGTCGTGTGGCAGACGGAATAGGCCAATGTTTCCTGTCACATTCTTCAAATCTAAGAACTTGAGTGACTGCGGCAGGTGGTCTTCCTATTGGCCTTTGCACATTCTGTTCATGCCCAGCCTGTGCCAATATATTCCACAGTAGGGTATTCCGAAAATCTCTATGCGAAATTTTCTTACCCCCTAATGAGGAAAAAGAATGTGGCTATTCAGAATGGTCAGGGCAAACAGAAGGAAGAAGAGTTTCTTTGTCCACTTCCATGTGCTACGGTTGATAGAATACGAATTCGCCATTCTATCTCCCTTATCTCCGTAACCCATGTGGCGGTTTCTGCGAATCACCATTCATGACTGCTGAGAAAGGAATATTCAGTCCAACCAAGAAATAACGCAGTGAAATGCCACGTTATTTCAGCTGCAGTATGGCTGTGGTATTTTACAGACCAGTCTCTTTATGTCCATATGTCAAACTCAAATGAAATTACAACCCAGTGGGGTTTGGCCAACGAGAGTTTTCAATTGCAACATAAGTTATGGGACAGTCATGACCTCACACTGCAGCCAGTAATTACCTGTATTTATTTTTTTATTTACATTTCAAACTGTCATTCTCAAATAGGGCAAAAACTGAATTGAAATGTAACACAGGCTTTAGAGAACATATAACATCGGCATTTTATCATATTTAGACAGTTGGTGCTTAGTCCCTTTTAATACTAATATATGTGGCGACAGCGAGTCTGTGTTTGGGTAATACAACCACGAAAGGGAGCGATGTATAGCCCTGACCTTGTTCTCCAGAACGAGGCTTCATGCTGGAATGTGGGGGGGGAGGGGGTTCTGCTAAAAGTCTTCAGAAAGAAATGAGTCAGTTGCTTGGCATAAACACAAACAGATTAAGTTTCGAATATTACAGGGTGGCTGAAAACTTGCTATTCCTGAGGTGCAATTGGCTGGAGCATGAATCTGAACACAAACCATTATAAAATTTGGAGATAACGAGTGGGGCTATAATTCTAAGTCTCTACATGAGTGCACTGTGCATTTAAATGGCTGCAGTGCACAGGTGTGGGTGCCTTCGTACCATGGGAATTTAAATGGACGCACCCGAGCTGGTGCGTCGTACAATAAAGGTTAATGGAACTAATATGCTATAGTGTTTTAATGTAGTGTTCATAAGAGTTTAACATTTAGGCACTTGTGTGAATTTTGATATATGATTTCACTGTATTGTATTTAGGTGACTTTAATAAATTTCATTTTTTTGTGATGAACCTTGGTCACAGTTGACCTGCTTTGTGCATTTGAAGTGTCAAAGTCACCTAAAATTTTTGCTTGACACAAAAGTAATGACAGTCACTTAAATGCCTGTTGCTTTTGGATCACTCTGGGCATTAAATTTTGGCCCTAAAGGGATAATGTAGTGTACCAAAATGAACATTTTCCAAAGTTATACATTCTTCATGGATCTTTATGTCCTTTCAGTTATGAGATACTGGTTTAAACACATCTGTTTGTAACTCTTGAATCCTGTTAAAGCAAGCATCTCAAATACACAGGCCACGAGCCTGTTACACAACTGAATAATTTATTTGATTGTCCATGTGTTTACTTGCTTTTATCAAGATAACTGCACATGGGAGAAAGAATTTTGTCTCCTAGTAACCATTTCAAGGAGTGTATGCTAATATTGTCTTTCCTGCATGTACATTTGTGGACCATGCAGTGCCTTTGCGCGTGGTAGTGTATATAATATATATTTTGCTTTTACCATGTTTGTCCCTACAGTGAGGAAAATATGTTTAGAACACATGTATTTCAAGAAAAATGGGTAACCTATTGTTTAGTGTAGTGAGTGATAAATTGTTTGCCTCATTTGCAGTAGGATGGTGTCATCTCCAAACGACAATGATTTGCGGCACAATTAAGAAACTTTACATACAGATAAATGTGGTGTTTTCAAAGGGAAGGTAAAATAAGATGTAGTTAAGAAAATGAAATGTGATTTGCAGCAGCAGCAATAGCAGAATATATTTACTCTTGCAACAAAAAGAAATGAATTAGCAGTTCAAGCAATTTTTTTTGTGTCGCAGATAATTGCTAAGGAATCAAAACTATGTCTGGACAATGAAGGTAGTAGAAATACTCTGTCCTGACTAACAACAGCTTTTTTTTATGAAACAGTCCTTTTGCAAGCATGGTGACTAAATACATTAATGACTCGGCAGGAGATAAACAGCATGAACATGTTGTGGTATGTACATTTGTGATTGACAAGGGTACGGATATTAGAGACGTTGCACAGGTAGTTTTTTTTTTATGCTAGTGA
>Ga0209629_10001954_pt1 | contig 13604 bp, 8 predicted proteins | sample TergutCu122P5_FD_187286 | JGI IMG/M metagenome (GOLD analysis project Ga0209629, IMG submission 187286) | Cubitermes ugandensis P5 segment gut microbial communities from Kakamega Forest, Kenya - Cu122 P5 (SPAdes) (version 2) | ecosystem: Host-associated > Arthropoda: Insects > Digestive system >... | reverse complement strand
AAAAAAAAAAAAAAAAAAAAGATGCCGGCGGCAGCAGTGACGACATTCTCACAAGTATGACTAACACTTTTCTATACTAAGTGGCATATTGCAATATAACACTGCTATTTTTATCATAAACTATTATCTTACATTCAAGCATGTACAAATAGCCATAAAATGCAACAAATGAAAAGATAAGCAAAATTACTTTCCTCACTGGTTCCTCAGAATGCCCCCCATAAACATGACCCTTTAGCAACTGTCATTTGCATTCAAACCAACTTCCCTAAGACTCAACTTATGGTCATTCCATCCACCATTTCCCTCTCAGCTTCCCAACTGGAAAATTTCCAAGAGGATTCCTTACTAAAATTCTGAATATATTTCATGTGTTTTCCTAGTTATGTGTTGACTCCATCTTGACCTCCTTTATTTCACCAACACAGCAATACTAATGAAAAGTATAAATATGAAGTACTGTCACATGTACTATCCTCCAAATCCACTTTCTGTTAACCCTTTCAGGTCCTACGACCTCGTCTGTTATTTCCAAGCAGTTGTAATTTATGTTCTAAGTACAAATCTTATGCTTTATATCCATAGAAAACATGGACAAAATTACTGCTTCATAAACTCTTCAGGCGTGGCAGTTTGGAAAACAGAAAAAACAGTAACCCATGGTTACAGACAAAAGAAGATGAACTTTGATGTGGAGAATAGGTAGGAATGTACATGTTTCAATTAGAAGTTGCGAACAGCTGAGTGGAGTGGCCATCCACCAAATCAGGGGTTGTGAATGGCGCTTACAACTTACTTACCATCAGGAAAAAATGCATTACAGATTTAAACAGAATGCCTCAGACTTGGGCAGAATATTTTATAAATCTCTACAATGCAGGTTCAGTGATATTAGCAGCAAGAGTATAAGTTACTGTGAGCCCTTCTGCAAAATGTATAAATTACCTCCTTATCACCTTCATCCAAGTTGCAAGCTTCAAGTACTGCTGGTACAAGTTCTGCTGGCTCACATTCTACTGCCACCATCTCCCATGCTTCTGCACCACCGCTACCACCACTCCCACCAGCTCGACCTAATATTGATGTTGTACCAACTTTTGTCTTCTTTGAAGCAATAGGTGGCAAAGGTCCACCGACATTTTCTCTTTTCCTGTCTGTACCTACAAATATGGAATACACATTCTTAAAGCCACATTCCAGATAAGAACTACAACAAACACAATGACTGAACAAGAGAGAAAACTTGCAATCTCAAGCTAATAATAAGCCAATCAATTTAATAAAACTGAAGTGCCTTCAAACACATCATTATCATAATGGTCCACTATTTCTTCATACACTGATTTTCAAACACAGTTTTATACTTAACCAGGTATGAAAAAATCTTCTCAGATTATAAATAAAATATCTGTTTCTTTGTATGAACAGCCTACCTACAGTATTTAAATGGTAAAACAGAAAATAAATGAATGGAAATTATTACTAGGAGGAAATTTTATACATCTGTTTTCTAACCACAGTACAGTCTCAATGTTCATAATGACCTGGGACTGATAAAACCATACAAACAAGGAATCACAATAACAGAATCACTTTTCAATATGAAACACCCATTTGGTTCTCATAACTTACAAACACATGTACTGAAATATAAAATAACCTCAAGAAGTATAAAATGAATGATGGTTAATTGTAATAATATACAAACACTATTTTAAAACAAAATACAATACATGATTGATGGAGAGCCAAATTTCATAAGCACACAAGCAATCAACCTGATTTACTATAAGACAAAGCCTGACTGAGCTGATGGTGATCTGCACAATAACAGAAGGGAGGGAAGCCTAGTTGCCAGACACCTGGTCTCATCTCAACAGTTGGAACCAATTACAAAAGGCTGAAACAATGGTATTGCAATGAGTGTTCTCAAACCATCAAATTCCCAACTTCAAAGCTCATGAACTTCAAGACTCTACTGTATTCTGTACTTCCCTGCTTCCTTCAAAATGTCGGGAACTACTCACCCAATGGCACAGCAGCACATCCTAGAATACCTGAATCTTCTGCTTTCTATTTTTTTTTTTTGACAAAAGACACTGCACTTAGAGTGTGTATCTCATTCAGATTTCAACCAAAATTTCCTACTTGTATTACTTACATTCAGCATCTCAAATCTGAATGAAATGTATTTTGGTACAACTGATACATATAACAATTTACAGTGCCAGTGTTTCACATAGATAAACTGTTTAAAACTGGTTAATAACTCAATCTGGTCAAGACATCTGAGCAAGACACCCAGAAGGAAACATAATATACTAATAAAAAAGACAAATGGACCAACCTGGTTAAGACAGAATAAATGATGAAGAATTCTTATACATAATTTCAAGAGTTGGAAATCGAAATTAACAGTCAGAAAACAAGTAAATTTATTAAAGTCTTGACCATAAAAACCATAAACAATTTGCAGCCTGGGAAGCAGACAAATTTCTGAAAAAATAAACCTTAATTTCTACAGATGAGTTTGTGGAACTATTCAATTTCAATAATTTCAACTATAAACTGCAATGACAAGCAGCAACAGCAAGTTATGTGGATAAAACTTACAAGAGCTAAAACACTCTACATACAGGGATACATACATACACACAAACATACATGCATATCTTTTTATATAGTAGGACCCCTACTTGAAAATGAGTGGGAGCTCCCTGGTTTACCGTGTACCACTCCGACGCGCTTGGCTTCACCACCTTCAATTCTGGACGACTTGGAACCCAAGGCAAAGAGGTCAGCTGGATACTGTTGAGTTTTGGTTTTGGCACCACGCCCTTGAGATACTTTTCCTCTGTCCATTTTCCCAGTTTCTTTTTTTCACATCTGTTAACGGCACAATCGTATTTTCGGCACTCCTTGAATGAGGTGACCGCTCATCAAGATGACAGATACCAGACTGAGTGAAGTGGCATATGTGGTTCCAAACATCGTATCGTCACCAATAGCGTTTAGAAGTAGTTACCAGTTGCGGTTAATTCATCCTTTTACGACAATGCATCACGCGTAGTTTAAGGCCTATCTGTTACATTATGCACATCTGATCCCTCCAGCATTCAAAAATTCTACCTTCTGTCCACACAGTGCATTTTGAATGGATCTTAGGCAAAACAGCGATTATTTCCCTATACAGCATTACCTAGTTGGTTTTTATAACTAAGACGGACAGTGTTTACTGCACGATCCGAATCCCATGAGCGAATATAATTCAGGTTATCCTACTATTATGTGAAAAGGTATTAACTTGCGGACCAGGTACTAACTCACGTCGGATACTACATACCACAGATCATCTACACACAGATTAATGCTTCACATCGATGCCTGCGTACTGAATGTTATGTCATCTTCCACAGAATAGCATGACTACGCCATGAGCACGGATGATAAAAGTGGATGAGCATCGTGGGTAGGGCAGACATGTGGGAACCAGCACGGATCATCCAGTACCAATATTAAGTAGCCATGATGGTTCGTCACAGCGGCGCGATATGTCACCGAATTCAAACCAAAATGTCAGGCCGGTAATTGGTTTGGTGTGAGTGTACTGTTAAATGGGTGAAGGGAACGGAACATAACTTATAATGGGGCTTTGAAGGAAAATAAAGCAGGAAATTCCTTAAGAGTTTTTGAAACTAAAAACAAAGGAAGCATATTTCTGATTTCACCACAGTCAATTTAGATTCACACATAACAAACAATAGAACTGTCATTTCAGTATCATCAGTGTCTCATTTGAACAGTACCTGCAGTATCTGGCAAAACAGAAATAATGTCTTATTACAGCTGGAAAAATGGTATTGTAAATGTACGAGATGAAAAATGCTCGGGTAATTGCAGTGATCATTGAGCTTAACAAAGGTCTATGGCCACTTCCTTTAGGATTTTGAAAAGCAGTTGTAATTGCAGTGATCATTGAGCTTAACAAAGGTCTATGGCCACTTCCTTTAGGATTTTGAAAAGCAGTTGAAATACTTTATTCTCACTCATAGAAGAATAATAATTCACATTCTCCTAGATTTGAATTCACAAGAAGCCAGTGGCACTTTACATGGGGGTGAAAGTGTAAAATTACCCAAACAGTGACCTTTTATCTTGTATTGGAAAAGTTATAGGAATTATGAAAGAACACCAGAAAAAATCAGCTGAGGGAAATTCAATATACTTGTGACCCAATACAGAAAATTCATATCATTTGACACATTAAAAAAAAAAATTTGAACTAAAAGAATTGAAAAACAAATGGGAACACGAAACAGGATTCAAGCACACTTTGCCATGCTTTGTGTATAGCAAAACTGTATACATGTAATCATCAGGCTGGCAGAAGCCTGAAGCACAACAGAATCTGAATATATAACAAGTATTGTATATGATCCAGTGTATAAGTTTAATATTTCAGATTTAAAAATATAATCACATTTGTGCCGTGCATTAATTACATAAAAGATAAATATTCTTATATAACTTCGTGCAGGGGTGTAACTAGGGTGACGAAAAAACGATTAGTGGTCTCTCAAACTGGACATGGATAACAGTGCCTCCAATATACAACTGGACTACTGAAGAGTTAAAGGCATTTTTGTAATGGGTGCTGGGAGAAATAATGGAAAGAAGGTAAAAATCAGTGAATACAGATCTTTGTCATTTGTAAACTTCACCAAATATCATTAAGTAACCTAATCAAATATGACACCTGCAAGGCATGTAGAATGAGTTTGAAGGATAAAATGTGTATGAAAAATTGTTATAAAAACTTGAAGACAGGAGATTAGTTGGTGGACCTAGGTGTAACTAACAAACTAAGCAACCAACCAACCAACTCCATGGAGCAGAGTTCTTCAGAAATTAATAATTCCTTAGTTAGTCAAGAAATTCCCCACGTATCATGGAATCATAATTCACAAGAGCCCACTACTTGTCCTTATTCTGAGTCAGATTAATCCATTCAAAAACCTACCACCATTTTGCTTTAAAAACCATTTAATATTATTCTCACATTTATTCCTAGGTCATCCAAGTGTTGTCTTTCATTCAGGTTTCCTCAAACATGCATGCATTTCTGTTCTTCCCCATACATGCCACATCTATACGTAGGTGTAAATGAGAAAGATAATGTTATACAGGATCCTAATGTCTGAGGATGTGGAGTGGATTGAATTGGCTCACGTTAAGGTACAGTTGTGGGGCTCTGTGACATTGTAAACAAATCTTTGGGTTCCATAATTTCTTTATCAGCTGAGTGATTATGGCCCTCTGAAGAAGGCAAATTACATATTTCACTTAACAAAATTTCTTACATTAATAGGTTGCACCACAGCTCAGGCAGTCATTGGTCCCTTGTAATGCTGGGACAGGTTTTCCAGTGAGTAATTTGGTCTTCCCTTGTCAGGATCATTCCAAAGCTCCATACTTTTATTTCATTCATGCAATGACCCTATCTAATCCTAGCAATTGACAAAGCTGTTCAATAAAACACCTCTCTATGTGTCCTATCACAATGGAGGCCTGGGTTCAATCCCAGGACAATCAGTGTAGCATTTTTGGTGGACAAGTGGCATTGTGGCAGGTTCTTCTCTGGGTACTTCAGGTTTCTATCACCTAAATCATTCTATCAGGATTATATATTTATATTTCATTCATCTGCCAGTGATGCTGTATAATCTTAACAAATGACAGCATCATTAATTAAAATACTCCTCTCTTTCTATCTTACATGAATGTAATACAATACTGAGTCTATACGCAGTCGCTGTAAATGGCTTGTAACACAATAATACTGTATTTGAACTACTGCTCAGACTATGTCCATCATCCCATGTTTAAAAAAAATAAACATGGGATGACATACAAAATCAAAACAATGAACAGTTCCAAATGCAATGTACCAATGTCAGAATTCCACAGAAAATCCTGTATGTCTATTACTATCTCATTTATTTGCTTGTGCTGAAGCCCCTGATGTGTTCTGGTATGTTCTTGCCCTTACCATAGCTCAACATACGTGTATATACAAGCAGCATTTTCAGTGGGTAAGGAAAGTTGAAGTTGTCCATGTGCCTGGATAAACACAATGTCATGAAGACATTTGAGGAATGGAGGCAGAGCTCTACACATTGTTAATTTTAGCATTAGACAGAGGTGAGTGGTATGTTCATGCCCTTCCTGATGTACCTCAGAACAAGAGCCTTTAGTACCCACTGAGGAGACTGGGCAGGCCCCAAGGCTGGTTTGAATGCTTTAGAGGCGAGAAAGATTTCTTATGTCTACCAGAAATCAAACCATGATTTGTTGGCCAGCCAGTGGCCCAGCTGCTGTATTGACTGAATTGTCCTGGCTCAGAGGGTGGGTAAGCCATGTTAAAAACCTAGTCATAATGATTCAGACTTAGAGAATGAAGTGGATGTGCATGTTCCTTTCAGCTGATTGAGGGAAAGATGATGAAATGTGGGTAACTGTACTGACCGATGTAGGGTTCATCAGATGTTTAACCCCTTGAGACCTTAAGTTACGTTTTCAATGGGTTTGTAATTGTATGTAGATACCCCAGAGAGTGAAACCACATGTAAATATTTGAGTCAGACTTGTGAGGCATTGGCCTTTCACCCTGCCCACAAGTAAGGCTTCTTATTAACACAGAACACATGAAATGAGGTTTGGCCACAGTATTAATTAAAATATTGTTGTAATTAACTATTGGTAGAGTTACAAAACATATTGCATTTACCATAATTACTAAAATCCTCACAAATTCTCTGTGACTTTATTACACCTTAACTTCAGCAATTAACTCATAATTTTTTTACACCTGACTCAGGCAGTCCAGTACAAACTAGGATTGCCATTTATAAGAAGGAATTATAAAATACTAGCTTGAATAATACATTCACTGTGTATTATACACCATTCTATATGCTATGGCCAGAAATTAATCCTGTTCAACAAGATTTTCATTTCCAAATGAGTCTACAGAATTGAAGATCCACTCTACAGAAGTATGTACTCTCAATTGTGAAATTCATTGCATCATATTGCCTATTACATAATATTAACCTATATGCACAAAACACACATACACACACACACATACCAGTATGTCTAAACAGTATTGTCAGTGTCATCCAACAAGGGCTGGCTAAAGATATTTCTAGACCAAAAGCAAAAGTGAATATGGGGAACCTAGGGTGTAGGGTACCTCAACTTCAGTTTATGTATACTATGCAAGAATTTACATAAAAAATATGTTTGACGCAAAATCTAAAATACAGCCAGGCTCTTTGGGGTGCAGCCACATAGACTGCAATGGCCTTAACCTGGCCCTGTGTATTAACACATGTTTGCACAATTACTTTTAACACACACATCAGCCCACTTTATGTGATATGCACACAACATATGAATATCACAAAATTGCACATTTCAACAGCCCAATAAAATAATATATTTATAAAAATAATGATTAATTGTATCTGATATTTGATGTGGGGTTAAGATGAGCAAGAAGTACATTTGTCGCCATATATATAAATGACTGAGAAGTACAACAAGTAGACAACCTGGACATTTCTTAATCTAATATGAAGCAAATCTTAACTCAGGAAGATGGTTTAATGATTTATGATGTTGTCAATAAAACTTAATGTGGGCAGTTTTTACATTAGTAATGTATTCTCAACATTCTAATTATTGTGAATATAATATGGCTACACATGCTGTATTATACACATGAATCCACTGTCTTGACATATGAGATATGTTTAAAGCTCTTACTGGCACAAATGTTATCACAGTATTTCTGGCAGTGTTCAGGAACAGGAATTGAAGAAATTTTTTTGGATACATAATATAATTTATACTTCTCATCACATATTTTCAGTCTGGGTACATTTCCATTGCACAGGTTGGTGACAGTCATGCAGTAACATCAGGGGGAGGGGGAATCTCTGGGAACTTGGAGGGGTCAAGTACAATCATTGAGGGCTGATGTCTTCTGGAATGTGACACTGCATCGATTCATAAACAGGCCACCTCCATCTTCACTTAAGGGTGGAAGAGTCTGCTATACCCTCAAGATGGAGGCAGTGTTCCTCTGAAACACTGATAGTTATCTACAAAACTAAACACTGTCAAATCCCAAAAGACAACCATCTTCATAGTTCGTGCTGTGAGAATGAATGATCTCAGGTATGGTTACTGATCTGGTTCAGGACTTAATGTATACCAGTGGTATGTATATCACCAGTTGAAAAATATTGTTATAACACATAGGGAATATCTTAGCTAAATGTGCCGATATTAAATTTTCAAGAACAACTGCTCTGCTGATTTCGTTTAGTCGTACTGATTGTGTTCACTGACTTTGCATAAGTATACACACGTGCAATAAGGACAGAAGTGGCAAAGTATGCAGAAGCTTCAGTTACCTGAAAATGTGATATTTCAAGCTACCTCAAAATATAGGAACTCTTTATAGCAAGAAATATGTATGGGATAAGGAAAGAAAATGCCACAATGCTGTGTACTATGTAATACTCATATGATAATCAAAATATAATGAAAGCAGATTTCTGAGTGCTTCAGTGCATAATAAAGAAGTCCAGTAATTAAGGGTTTTGGCTTTAAAGCAAATGTGATGAAAAGAGGATGCCAATGAGTACACCCATATAATAATACATAGATCTAAATGCAAGTATATACAGTTCAAAGTGAAAGAACAAAGTACTTATGCACAGAAATACATATTAACAAACATCAGAGCAAACATAAGTGATGAATATACGCTTCACACTTACACCATCTGGCAAAAAACACATTACAGGATAGAGTTAATAAACAAAACTGTCATGTAGAACCAAAGTTTTAAACTGCAAATATCAGCAGCTTGCACATAAATCTGTTTTTCATGAGAAATTAGGTGTTTATAAACACTCCAGGGTTGGCAGTCAAATTCTACCTGTTGGCAATACTATTAGAACTGATAAACAGAGACCACGCACATGTACTCTTGCAGGAATGGAACATATGGCAGATAAAGGTGAAGTACAGGGACAAACAAGAGCCTGAAGAATAAAAGGCTTGGGGGAAGTCAGTCAGTCATTCATTCATATTATTTCAAGGTGGCCTGTGGTCAGAAGGAGAGAGCAATTGGAGAAAACAGATTAACAAGGTCTTGACATTTGCAGCAAGCAAGGCACTGGCAGTGTAGTTATGGACCTGCTGGGACAAATTAATCATTTATTGACATAATATTATGCAGGACATTCAACGCTGAAGTATTATACCTATGGTTGTCCAATACAAGTAATACTGTGCATAAATTTCCCTCATAAATTGACTAGTACAAGCAGCATAAAACAAGCAGTGTTCTTCTTATGCTTGATTGTTGCCTTGGATTAACACATCCACCAAATGGATATCACAGACTTCTAAAAGAGTATAGTAAAACTCTCCCTGTTGACACCATGAAGGCATATGGGGAAGTACAGATATGGCTCCATGTACTCACACTCCATCTCAATACCCAATCATCATGTAAACATAATATGTTAGTTACACCATAATTGGAAATTTTATAACATCTTTAGGCCTACGGCAGGCCTCAGCTACTGGGTGGGTTGCAGGTGGCAGATGGTGAATGGCCACCAGATATGGTGGTTAGCTGCGAATAAGAGGAAATCCATATAGGCAGTCCCGGACCAAGGCGGCAAGACTACAACCATTAAAAAATCACATATTCTCCAGGAAGGTCTTGTGACCTGGTGCATAAGTGCCACCAGTAAATAAGCACTGCCACCGCTGCCTTGCGGGTGAAGGGAAGAAACCCCAAAGGCTAAGGGAAGGAAAACCCTGAAAGAAAACCAACGGGAGAAGCGCCTCTATAAGTGTAGAGAAGCTAACCCTTCTAGGGGAGAAAACCCCGAAGTCAAATCCTGGTCCTCCAGGATGGGGGTTGGACATAGGGCTAGCAACTCAATTCTGGGAAAACAAATGTTGCTGTGAAATCTCAGTCAAGTATAGCTGGTTGGATATTTGGAAAATGAACCATGCAATGTAAAAGGATGAAGACTACAGAATTTGATATTGCAACATGGAATGTCCGATCTATGCTCCAAGCTGGGAAAATGGAAGAAATTGCAGATGAGTTAAAGAACTATAACATACAAATAACAATATTACTAGAAGTGAGATGGTCACAAGACAGTTGGATTAAAAAGAAAAATTATACACTATTATATAGTGGATTAAAAACCACAAAGGGGCAACATGGTACAGAATTCCTTATTACAGAAGCCACCAGAATAGTAACAAAAGGTTTAAGGAAAAATTTGGAACCCATACAAGGAAAACGTTCAATAGATTTACTACAAAAGACAGCTGTTTGGAACATCACACATGATATAGAAAGTACTGCAATCTTAAATTGAAGTCTGAGCACAGGTGATCGATCACCACTGGTTCAAGAAAAGTACCAGGGAGAAAAGGCCAGTGACAAGAGTCGATGACGATGATGACGACAAAAACAACAACAACAACAAAATAATAATAATAATACACTTATAAAACAGGCCTACGAAGAATCTGGAATGTTACCACAAAGGTGGAGATGGATTATCCTGAGATTTGGTCAGGATAATCCAGATAAATGTTAAGATAATACCTTAATTAGGCCATGGCAACTTTTTTTCAAACACATTCATACACAGCATTCACCAGTCATCCTACAATTGACATTACACATAAAAACACATGAGAACTCAGACAGTAAAATAACAACTTATGGGTATAAGTAACAATTGCATACATAGAGCAACACATTTTGTAATAATTATAATACATTATTTTGATGCAGTTTAAATATTTCCCTAACCTTGATTGGTTCTGATCAAAGACACCTTACTTTAAGGCAAGCTAAGTGGTTGTTAAGGTACAGCAAAGCACTTTCATCAATAATGAACATGTTATGCATCGGACCTGGGTTCAACCTGTATTGAAAGACTCTTGGCTCACACGTAAGTAATGCACTGTAATATGACAGTTTGCTCAGATCTCATTTTTTGCCTTTGTACACATTGATACAGGTCTCCTCCTTGTTAGAAATTGTATTTAAGACCACAACAATAAAGTGGTTGAAGAACAATTTTTTTCCCACAACACAATTCATTTTAATATGTAAACTTCCCTATCATAAACAAAATCACCCATAAGCATTGTAATATTTTTTATAAAAATAAAAATTGACAAACAGTAGTGTGCCTATGCACTTATAAGTGAAGTTCATCATAGGAATTTAACACAAGACTTCATGAATTGCTGGAGCTCAGCCATCTCTACTTTATGGTTTTCATTTTTACACTTGTGGGTTAAGTGAATTTCTTCTGAATTTCATTTGTTGCTGTTTTCAATGGTGTAATAGTTCAAAATGTCAAAGGCCTTTTAAAAAATAAATGACTTGTATTAGAGTATTTCATTAACCTTGACTTTAATAAAGAGATCTGTTTTTCAAGACAGAATATACTAGGTGGCACAAAGAAACATCAGGGACTTTCTTCACACATTATGTATGTATTATAGGTAGTAAATAGCTGGTTGTTGGATATTAAAACACTACATAATAATAAATATCCATTCAACAAATTACTGCCACAGAAATATCAATAAAATAATTTTAATGAAGTTTGAAGATGAAAATAAAGACATGAGAAATTGAAGGATGACAACATGTGTTAATTTTGAAAGATAGAGACAGATTCAGATATTTGACACCTCAGCTCCCTAACACCACACACAGCTGTAATCAGCACCATCTGGTCATTCTTGGCTGGTGGCAAATGGCCAGTCAACAGTACACCTTGCCAGAAACATTTACTCTGATGGAAATACAATGTCTATTGCAATGTGTTGTTGGGTTCCAGTATAAAACCACTAGGACAGTCAATAAAGCAAGGAAGACTGTACTGCCAATCCCACTTCACTCCATCGTTTAAAAGCAACTGAAGAGTACTGTGAGTGACAACAGAGTTTTTGAAATGGAGAGAAAATGGTTGCAGCTGCACGTGCTGTGCCTCCCCCTCTTACTAGCTTTCCTATTCACCCCATGCTAACAGGGATCAAGGTAACTGCTGAGAAGAATATAATCTATATGGGAATGCATCTAGAGATCCACATATAGCTGCACATATTCTAGACAAACTAAATACTGTTGACAACTAACAAAAGAAGAATGGGCTCATTCACACAAATGAGAATGTCTTATTCTATGAACTAAAGCTATGGAGAAGATAATAAAGGGTTTTGGTCAGGAAATCTGAAAGAAAGAGATCACTTGGAAGATCTAGATGTAAATGGAAGGATAAGATTATAATGGATCTTATGGAAAGAAATCAGTTGGGAGGACATGGACTAGATTGGAGGGCAGAGAAAAGTGCAGGCTCTAATGACCATGGAAGTGAAACTTTGGGTTCCAGAGAATGCAAGGAATTTGTTGCCGGAGGAAATATTAGCTTCTCAAGGAGTTAGTTACTTGCTTGGTTAAAGCACTGTCATCAGGAGTGGTCTATGTTACCCCCCTCCCTCCAAGAAGACTATACTAAACTCAACTATGTGACTCAAAGATTAGTGTAGCTTGTTGTAAATTTTTTGGAACTGAAATAAAAATCCCCAGATTCCCAGACTGTTCTACCTAAACAAAAAGTGTTTTAATATAGATTATTTATCTTTTCACTAACAAGTTACTATTCAATTGAAATTTAATGAAATACGCCTAGATTATTTCACTTACAACTTGAAACAAAATGGTAAAATTAAATGACCAATGTGGCCCAAAATCGCAGTTTCACATGTATGACAAATTTTCTAACCCCAGTTCAAATACACACACAATATAACACAACACACTCACACAGTTTTCTTGTCACAAAGAAGCATGCAGAAGCCAATAAACCGCCACAGGCAGAACTATTAACAGGTGATGCAGAAAGTAACAACATGTCCATACTTCACACACCATCAATATTCTTGCCAACAGTTCAGCACATAAAAAAGTAAACTGAGCTTACATACAACAAATTCAGGTGAAGGCACTATGAATACCAAGAAGGAACATAAGTTTGGCAGCGCACTGGGTTGTCAAATTTCAGTCCATTCTCTACAATTTGCAAATTCAGTAAAGTATATCATACAACAGTTTTTCTTCTTCAAATAATACTGGCACAATGCTGCCATAGTCATGACAGATGGTCTCTAAGTGCCTACAAAGTATGTTTCTTGCTGTGGTGGTATATGGCTGATTTCCCAGTGTTTAGGTGATTGTAAGTTTTTCCAGCCATAATATTTCACCATTTCATCAATCAATACTACAAGGTGTAAACACATGTCAACAACTATACATTAATTACCAACTTGATGCACTGATTATTATTTATTCATAAAATACTATTCTCCGCTACATGTTTCAAGCCTCAAGTGCTCATCTTCAGGAGGATACAGTTGTACACATGCAGCATATGGTACTGTCACTCTCTATGAGAGTTCCTGGTGGCCTGTCG
>Ga0209629_10001953_pt1 | contig 13609 bp, 9 predicted proteins | sample TergutCu122P5_FD_187286 | JGI IMG/M metagenome (GOLD analysis project Ga0209629, IMG submission 187286) | Cubitermes ugandensis P5 segment gut microbial communities from Kakamega Forest, Kenya - Cu122 P5 (SPAdes) (version 2) | ecosystem: Host-associated > Arthropoda: Insects > Digestive system >... | reverse complement strand
CAAATCGAAACGGCGCTGAAAAAAACATTGACTGGCAATTTACGACGATAAACGCCCGCGACAAATTGAAGCGACTATATCCTAAGATATAACTTTGTCAAGGTACTAGTCGGTCAGGCGCCTGGAGGGCTGGAACTTGTTGACTTCATAGGCTGTCATATTCGAGGTCTGAAGGTCGAGGGTCGAGGTGGAGCGCAGCACGGTCAGGCGGGTGCGTACATACGCGTTATCGCCCTCGCCCTGTTTGAGCACGTCATATCCGTACTTGGCGTCATTGATGAGGCTTACGCCGTAGTCCCCGCCGCTGTCCGTCACGTCCATCCACTTATGCCCCAAGACTGTTCGAAACGGGCCCTGTCCCAGGCGGTCTCGCGCACAGTCGAGCGCTGGAAAGCGCCGTAAGCGACCTCATAAGTGGCCTTGTCCGCGTCGGCCTTGACCGGGAAGGCCAGTTTGAGGGTATGGTTGGCCATAGCCCACGAAACCTCGAAGTGGACGTCAACCTTGTCGGAGCCGTTCGTCAGCGTGATAAACTGTGCGAAGGTGCTGCCCTCCCACTCACGGGTTATGAGAACGGTCGCTTTCTCGGCCGTCTGCTCGATTATATCAATGCCGGTGGGCTTGTTGTTAAGTCGCGTGAACGGCGCGCTGGGGCTGCCTACAGCGTCCCAGCCGATATCCCAGGGCCAGTCGCCGCCGCCGCCGTAATACACCTGCAGCTCGTTGCCCTCGATATCTCCGGTATAGAACATCTCACGGTTCCCGTCGGCCTTGTTTGATCAGCTATACCTAATTGATCGCCTCCTCGGTCTCGTTATCAAAAAGATGCATTTTATCCTTATTTATGGTGAGCCGGATATTTTGTCCGGCGCGAGCCCCAATATATGATGGCACTCTGGCACGCACGCGCATCCCGCGTAAATTTACGTAAAGGAAAATCTCCGGCCCCATAATTTCGGCTATGTCGACATTTGAATCGATAGCTTCATCCGGCTTATCAGAGTCCCCAATGCAGTGAAAATCCTCGGGCCGTATGCCAAGGCAGACGCTTTTGCCTATATAGCTGCTGAGCGCGGCGGCTTTGGCCTCCGGCAGTGTCAGCTTTAAACCGGAAAAGCTTAAACACAGCTTGCCGTTTTCTGAAACGACGCCGGCCGGTATGAAATTCATTTCCGGAGAACCGATGAAACCCGCCACAAACCTATTTTGCGGGAAGTCATACAGCACCTGCGGCTTGTCGAATTGCTGCACTACCCCTTCCTTCATCACGACGATCCTGTGCGCCATTGTTATCGCTTCGATCTGGTCGTGCGTTACATAGACAAACGTCACGCCGAGCCGCTTCTGCAGGTCTATTAGCTGGCTGCGCATTTCAGTGCGCAGCTTCGCGTCAAGGTTAGACAACGGTTCGTCAAGCAGGAACACCGCGGGGTCACGGACCATCGCGCGCCCAAGCGCAACACGCTGCCGCTGCCCGCCCGAAAGCGCTTTTGGCTTGCGCCCCAGAAACTGCTCTATATCGAGCACCGATGCCGTCTCGCGCACTTTCTTATCGATCTCGGCGCGCGGCATCTTGCGCATCTTTAAGCCGAAGGCCATGTTGTTATATACCGTCATGTGCGGATACAGGGCGTAATTCTGGAAAACCATAGCAATATTGCGGTCTTTCGGCGCCACATCGTTGACGACCCGCCCGCCGATCAGAATCTCGCCGCCGGAAACATCCTCAAGCCCGGCGATCATACGCAGTGTCGTCGATTTTCCGCAGCCCGACGGCCCAACGAGCACGACGAACTCCTTGTCGTCGATTTCCAGGTTTAAATCCTGTATGACTGTAACCTTATTATCGTAAACCTTGCTGACCCGCAAGAAACTGATCCCGGCCATGTTTGTCCCTCCTATAAATTTATATTTTGTCTTCCGTTTCAGTGATTTGCTCAGTGACTTGCTCAGTGATTTGCGGATCAAGCATATACTTCTTGACAACCGGGAAACAAATGAATACGGCCACGAAACCTGTAACGGAAAACATCAGCAGCGGCACGGCCAAAAACTCTACGGCGGAAAAAATAGACATGGTCGCGAAGATGAGCGCGGTATTGATAAAGATCGTTAAAATATTGCGCCAAAAACCCAAACCGGCGAAAATCAAGGCGTTTTTCAGTAGCTGATTTATTTTCAGTCGGGCGGTAACCGCCATCAGGCAGAGGTAATGGCGCATCAGGAGATAGAAAAAGAGCAGCGCCATCGACATGTATCGTACCGCGGCCAAGGCGTCGGAACTGACTCCGGCCAAAGCGCAGATATTGAATACAAGCAGACCGATTAAAAAGATGTCAAGCAGCCCCAACGCTAAACCCTGCTTGAAGTTTTGCCGTAATCTTATAAAAAAATCTGATATCCCGGCATCTTCCCGCCGTACAATACTGCGCAGCATATAAGCCATCCCGCAATTGGCCGGCCCGTACATGACAATCGACGCGGCCAGCAAGATATATCGGACTGCGGCGGGGAGCGCTTGCGACGCGGCCAGAAGCATCCCGGGCAGCATGGGAACCGTTAAATCGGAGAGGTTGGAACCGGCCTGCTGCAGCCTTGCAAAAATAAAACCGTACATGAAAAAGTATACAGCGGTCAGCAGCGGAGCCAAAATAATAAAATAGATCACATTGAGTAAGACAAGCCGAATCAGCTTCCGCCAAAAATCCGACGATCGAAAGAGGCCCGCCATATTTCTATCTCCACGCTCGCGGTGAATTAAGGAACTGTCCGCAAATAACCTGGACATCTAATACGAATCTCAATTTGAACCCTTTCATTGGAGGAAGGAGGGAGGAGGGAGGAGGGAGGCGCAAAAGCGAGAAAGCTTTTGCGCGTTTCGACCGAACAATGAAAGGTGTGAAAATGAGATCCGTATAAGCGGGTACCACTCTTCAGTTTTTGAGGAGTGGTACCCCGAAACGCTATCTCTTTACTCCGGCGGTTTTAATCAGGGGAACATGTAGGAATCCCGCAAAGGCGCGAATATTTGGGAATTCCATACGAGCACCTTTATATATGCCCCCGTTTGAGTTCCTGTCGGAATATCGAGCTTAGCGGTAAACTCAACAGAACCGTTTCCAATTTGACCTTCAGCTTTTGCCAAGCCGATAACCACCCCAGCTTTATTGTACAGTGCCACAATCAAGGTTTGAGGCGTATTATTGACGTCGGCAAATGCCGCTTCGACCGTTAACTGTTCACCGGCGATAATTTTCGACGCGGCTTCACCGTTATAAGTAAAGCGGATGTAGTCGTTTGGCGTAATGGGCGTGAACTTTGCGATCAGCGTGACATCGCCGGCCGGCATGGTCAGATCGGTCGCCGCGCTCACGGCGTCGGCAAATACTGCCCTGTCGCCTTGCCCGCAGAGGGCGGTCCAACCGGCAAATTTATAACCCTCATCCGGCGCAGCGGTGATATGGAACACGTCACCTGCCGCGGCGTCATAGCTTTCAGAACCGCCGCCGATGGTGACTGAACCGCCTGCCGGCGCGTAGGAATCCAGCTTGTAAGAAGAGTTCGCGTCCGGGTAGACGATGGCCTCCAGGCCGTAGTTGGTGAACCAGCGCTCGCCGCTGCCGGAGCCTGTGTCGTAGGTCGCGTAGACGCGCAGCGTGTGCTCTGCCGAGGGGTCAAGGCCGGTCATTTCAAACACCCTGCCCACCGTGGCGCTGCCGGTGCTTTCGGCGTATGTCGCGACTTTTACGCCGTCAAGATAGATGTCCGCGTCCGGCCTGCCCGCGAGTCCACGGTTGAGCCAGGCAATGGACGAGCCTTTGAACTTATACTCAAACCACGCGTATTCGCCGGAGCTGCCGAGTTTGGATGTCAAGTAGCTGTTGGCCTCCTCTGACTGCCAGAACCTGCCGTCGGCGAAACCGCTTGGGATAATACCGGCGCCGATGCTGGCGGCGGTGCCCGGCGCCACCCGCGTCATGGCGGGGTTGGTCCCGCTGTCCGCGCTGTACGCGAAGCCCAGGAAGTTTATCTGGGTATTGCCGCCGCTGCCGGCCTTATACATGCATTCCACGTGGATCTTATAAGTGCCCAGCGGCAAACCGGTGACCTGCCACATCACGGCTTGACCGCCCACAGAGCCTCCTGCGGTACCCAGAGACGTATCCACCTGATTCAGGGCATATCCGTTGACATTGTTCGCGTTGTTTCGGATGATATTGTAAGCGCCGTAGTCGATCTCATTGCCCTGAGGGTCTGTCACGGTGATCTGGGCCCAGCCCCTGTCGCCCCAACTGGACGCCAGATAGGCCAGGGAGGTGACATCCGTCGCTGTATATTCAATCCAAACATTCGCGTCCGAAGCCCTCCACTCATTCGCGTTGCTGACTGTCCAGCCAGGCCCGGAATATTTGATGCTCGGGTCGTTGGGCGGAATAAACGACCACGAGGCGTTTAGGTGCTGGATGCCGAGCGAGGTCACTTGTCCGCTCACGGTTTTAATCGCGACAGTATGTTCGTCCGGCCGGAGGTTCGCTGTCTCGAACAGGACGACGCCGGTTTGCGCGCTTGCCGCGCCGGTATCGACGGCCGCGGCAAGAACCCCGTCAATATAGACGTTGGCGATGCCCCCGCCGGGGCCCTTGTCCCCGATCCAACGGACGCCCGCGCCCACAAAGGTGTACGTGTCCGAACTGTTAGCCGGCACGTCCGTCCACTGGGCCGGCATTTGCTGAACCGCTGCCACGTTGACGGCGGTACCGGCCGATGAGGCGTTCTTTTGGCCGGTGCAAACGATCCTGACCGTATGCCGGGCGTCCCATAGCTGATTACTGGATTTATACACAGTAGCCGGGCCGGCGGGCGACGCGGAATATAAATCAACGGTGCTCACGAGGCTGCCGTCGACGTAAATATTGGCCATACCCATATCGGGGCCAGTGTTCGCGAGCACTTTAAACGCGCTGCCCACAAAGGTATAATCGCCGTAGGCGCTGACCACATCGGTCGTATAAGAATTTCCCTGGTTCACCCAGCCGTCCGAATATGCGACAGAGGTATCATTGCCGCCGTTGACGTCCTGCCAGGCGTTTGCGGGCAAGGACTTCAGAAACTCGAACGCGTCGCAGTCGACCGTTCCATTGCTGTAGACTACAGTGATTGTGTGCCTTGTCGCGCCCAAATCCCCGCTCTCATAGACAATCTCAGGCCCGTTGTCCGCACCATTGAGGCTGACCGCGGCAACCTGCCTGTTGTCGATATAAACGGTCGCTGCGCCTCCGCCGGCGCTCTTGGTCGCGTACCATCTCACCTGGCTGCCGGTAAACGTGAATGACGCGGAGCCGGCGGCGTACCCGATGGCCAGGCCGTCCACCGTATCGGGCAGAACCTTGACCCATGGGTTGCCTGTGACCGCAAAATCCACTTCCATCGGTCCCTGGGGCGTCGTAGGCGTCAGGTGTATACCGGCGTCCGCCATGTTGTCGATGTACTCACCGCCCGCCATAAGGTCAGTAAACTTGACCTGTGTGGGGGCGTCCGGATATTGGTTCTTTACCTCGCTGCTGTTGGTCAGCCCATCGAGGATATCCCGGTCGAAGTTGAAGTTTGTGAGACCCTTATACCGGAACCCTGTCTGATAGCTCATCCCCAACTGGAGGAGCTGGTGTGTGCCGTCGATATACCAATCCGAAAACGTGTTGTCGTGCATCAGCGTGTCGTATTGATACCCGCCGTAGCTCTCGCCTTTGAATACCTCATAGGCTGTGGGGGAGTCAATGCAATAGATGTTATTGAGCAGGTTGTTATAATAGGTGAAGCCGTGCTCCACAAACGCGAAGCGCACATAGCCCGCGTTCTCCGGGTTAAAGACAGTGTTCTTGACCACGTTGCCGCTGGCGTCGCCGAAAGCGGTGGGGCCGCAGGCCGCGATCGTGAAGGGGTCGTCCCCGGCAATCAGCCAGCCGTCGTTAAAGCTGATATTACTGCTGCCGTTGATCTTAAAGCCGTCCTGTTCGTTGCGGCCGCTGCCCTCAAGGTAAGTCGAATTCACCTTGAAGTTGTTGAAAGTCCCGTTATAGCAGGAATCCACCGAACTATTGTAAAACCATGAGTCGAAAAGCAGCAGGTCGTCAACCTCAAAATCATGGGTGTTCTTTAGATCCCCGTACTGGCTCATCCATACCGCGTTCTGGCTGTCGCCTTCCGCCGCCGGCCCGGGCATCTGTCCGGTCTGGTTTGACAAAATATAAGGCTTTCCAGTGGTTGGATTCCACTCGCCGCCGTTGAAGAACAAGCCGATCAGCCGCTTATTTTTATTGGTATCTGTACTGTTTTGGAAGTATCTGCCGTTTCCGTCGAGGATACCCCTGCCGTAGAGTTTGAAATCGCTGGCGTCCACCGCCCTGATCCACGCGCGCACGGCTGGCTGGTCAGACCGATAGTCGTAGGCGATATCAAAGTTGTTGTTGGCGGTTGCGGGGTTCATGCCGCTTACAACCGTGCCCGTGAAGCCCTGTACCCGCGTCCCGGCCAGAAGCACCGCGCCGTTTGAGAAGTAGAGCTTGACGTGGCTCTTGATGTAGATGGTGCCAAGGCGATAGACGCCGTCCGGGACGTACAGCACCGGAGCCGGGTTCGCGGCCGCGTCGTAAGACGCGCTGACAGCGTCGATAGCGGCCTGGAACGCCTTTGTGCAGTTGGGAAAATTCTTATCGTTGATATCGGGCGCATCGCCATAGGCGTTGGTTGCGGCGGTTCTCGCCAGGTAGTCGGCGCCGATGAAATCCACCACATTCGTGACGTTGGGGCCGCCAAGTTTCGGCGCGTTCTGCTCCATCGGATCGGGGAAGACACAGACGCCGTTGTAGACGCCGTTAACGTCCACCCGCACCTTAAGCGGGGTCTGGAGAGTGAATTTAAAGCTGTAGTCGTCGAGCATCTGTACTTTGATATTGTATTGCAGGGGATAGATCGAGACGGAAGTGACCTTTTCGGGCCAGATCATCACGATTTCGGCCGGCTGATCCGCGGGCATCTGAAACCGGGCAATTCGCACGGGCCGCATGCTGGTGCTGTTCACCACGCCCTGCGCCTGATCGTAGACCTTGATGGGGTAGCCGTTAACGGTCATCCTGACATTGCTCAGCGGGAAAAGCTTTGTGCTGGCCGGATTTGCCGCTGTGCCGATTGTGGCGCTGGCGGCCCCGGCGATCCGGTCGCCGTTTGCGCCGAGGTCATAGGCGGCGGTGTCGAGGTCGGCGTACTTATAAATGTTGGCCGATGCCAGATTAAAGAGCGCGACGACCGTGACATCCGAGGCCGGCATGGTAAAGGTCGTGTCCGGGCTATTGGCGTTTCCGAACATTGAGGTACTCCCGTTCAGCGCGTACCAGCCGATAAAATCATAGTTCGCGTCCGGCAGGGCGGAGATATTTAGCGTCGTGCCCGGCGCGTAGTTTCCGGCCGTCCCGGCGGTGATGCTGCCGCCCTCGTAGGCTTTGAAATTTAGCGCGTACTGTGCCGGCGCTGTGAAAGGCGCGATAACCGCCAGGCCGTAGTTCACAATCGTGCCGGTGCCGTCACAGGTCACGGTTATGGTGTGCGTGCCTTGGGTTAAGCCGGTCTGTTGAAATATTTGATCCTTTGGAACCGCTGTGGCGGAGTTTTGACTGACCGTTACCGGCGCGCCGCCGTCTACGCTGACGCTCGCCGTGCCCCTGCCGCTCGCCTTATCGGCCAGCCAGGCAATGCCTGTGCCGTTGAACGCGTAGGTAAACGACGCGCCCGCGTTGCCGGTCTGGGCAAAGATCATGTTGTAACTGTTCGTGTTATTGTTGCTTGACCACATGTGCTGGGCGCTCCATGTGAAAGAGGCTCTGAACGAGCCGCTCGGTATCTGCGTCCAGTTGCCGGACCCGTCGTCCACCCGGAACCCGCTGAAAAAGAATCCGTTGCCGTTGCCAATAAACACCAGCTTAAACGTATGCGTTCCATTGGTGAACGTGCCGGAATCCCACCAGAAATCACCGCCGGCATTTTCATCCACAATCGCCGCCGGGTTTCCGTCAATGTAGATTTGGGCCTGGCCCCTGCCGTACCACGCGCCTAAAAGCGCGCTGCACCTCGTGCCTGTGAATGTGCCGGTGGCATAAGCCCCGACGGCCGTGGTGTACATTGCGGTCGGGTGCTGCGAGGTATCCCACCCGGCGGCGGTCGGTACTGAGGACAGCGCAATTTCACTGTTGGCAACTTCCGTCCAGGTAGCGCCGTCATCCGCCGAATACCGAAGGCCGAGCAAATTGAGCTTGGGCCCTCCGCTGTCGCCGGTATATGTATCCGTGAGCACAACTTTCAGCGTATGCGTCCCGCTCGTCAGGGTACCGCTCACCCAACGCACATTCAGACTTTGCGGACCCTGGCGGAAATCGACTGTGTCGACGCGCGCGCCGTCAATAAAGATGTCGCAGATGCCGCGGTCGCCCCATGACGCGTTGTAAATGCCTATTTTGTTCCCCGTAAACGTATATGTATAGTAAGAACCGGGGAATGTGGTTATTTCGTTGGTGGGATCGCCGGTATTCCAGCCGGAGCTTTCATTGTAGATGATCCCCGGGTCAAATGGGGCAACCGATGTCCATATGGGGGCGCCCGTCGGATCCTCGTAATATATCTGGGCGACGGCAATTGCCGTGCCTGTGGACGACGGGTTTTTATCGCCCGTGCAGACGACCCGCGCCGTGTGCGTGCCGTCGCCGACGTCGGCCGAGGTGAATATCACGTCCGCGGCGGCTGCCGCGGCGGCGTACAAATCGACCGTCCCCGCGGAGACGCCGTCCAGATAGATGCTGGCGATACCCATATTGGGGCCTGTCGGCGCGACAAGCTTTATCCCCCGGCCCGCATAAGTGTAATCACAATGCGCGGCGATCATACTGGTATTGTGGTCTGTGCCCGCGTCCGTCCAGCCCGCCGAATACGTCAAAGCAGTGTGTTCGACGCTTGTCCAGCCGGGATCGGGAGCCGCCGCTAAGGCTGTTGTCCCGAACGGGGAGCCGGGGATCGTCAGTGTCAGCGCAAGGGTCAGGCTGAGCAAAGCGCTTAAGGATTTCCTTGTCCTATGTTGCCTATTCATGTCAATTGCTCCTTTCAAACAGTTTTTTGAGCCTCACAACTGTATTTCCGCATCGCATATCAAATTGGATCGATATGCCAAAACGCCTTCGACAAAAACCATCCACCCCTTCCCTTTGTGGTATCGTTCCCCCGTTTTGTCATACAATATTGTCAGGCTATGGCCTTTATAGGGAAGCCTATCTAAAAGGAAATAATCCCACTCCCCTTCCGGCAGCAGCGGCTTAATACGGACTTTATTCCCGGCACACAGCGTGACGCCGCAGATGCCGCGTATAACCAAATCACAAAAAGCTGAGTGGTTATAGTCCTTGCCGCGCTCATAACCGCCCTTTTCCTCCGGCCAGCCCGAATTTCGCAATATCTCCCGAGACAGCCACCGGCCGGTATCCGGCTCCAGGTTCTCGTCAAGCCAGTTGACTTTTTCCCCGTCTTCCCGTGTTCGGAAGTGGCAGCTTGCGTACGTGCCCATGAGCTTCATAAAATCCGATTTATGCAGGCAGGCGGGGTTACGGAGCTGCAGGACGTCAATAATCCCAATTAGTGTCTGCGTGGTCGCGAAAGGCCATGACGGGCCGTTCCACTGGCATTCGTGGGTACCGCAGGGTTTCATGTAACCGGTATGCAGCCGCTCTGCGGAAGAAGGACCATAATTTGCGCCGAAATACCGCTCATCCGTCAGGAAGTTCCACGCGGTATCATGTTCGGCTCCCGCGATTCCAAAAAGCCATGGGATATAGCCGATCTCCTCTCTGACGTTGCGCGCGGCCGGCATATCTGAGAAACCAAGACTTCCGAGCTCCGCGTCCCTGTCGGCCATCGGTATGACCTTATAAAAACGCGCCGTGTCATCCCAGAGGAACCGATTGATGTTCTCCTTTAAGCCGGCGGCTTTTCGGGCGTACTCACTGCCGAGGCCCGCATCCCCCGTTTGTTCCGCGATCAGGGAGATGGCGCGCGCGTTGGCATACATATAGGAGTTTAGAGTCGGCCTCAGGCCGCAGCCGCTGATGGACATCTCCATCGCGTCCCGGTCGTCGTCGGACCAAAATAACCCGTAACGCGTCATTTGGTTTTTCTCAATCCGCGTATAGTAGTTTACAAAGTCCGGGAGCAGTTCCGCGGCGATGCGAAAGTCGCCCGTCGTCAGGCAATATTCATAAACCGCCATGACGATCCAGCAACTGTAAGAAAAAATGTCTCCGCTGCCGCGGAACCAAAAGCGGATATAGTCATCCACATAGGTTCCGCCGCCCCGCAGCCACCGGGCCTCCGCGATGTGGTGCCCGCTGGCGCAGTTGATGGAGTTGTAAGGACCCGCCCAGGGGACGTCGGAAAGAAACTCGGTGAAAATGCTGCCTTCCGGCGTTCGCTTGATGTGCTTTCGGAACACCCACCACCTGAAATAATAGGTCTCCTCAATGGTCTGATCCGGGCACTCAAAAATCGGGATATGATCCCTCATCCAAGCAAGGGCGTGTTCGTTGTCAATCGACTGAATGATCGTTTCCTCGTCATTTTTGTTGAACTTACGGACATAATCGGCTAAAACATCTGTCTTCATATTCCTCTCACAATCTTGCCTCTCACAGTCTGTCATGATCAAAACCTAAATCAAACCCCTCGTGGAACGCGGCGCCGATCTGTTCGAAAAGCCCGCTCCGCCCGTTGTACCACAGCAGCCATCTTTCTCCGTCAAACAGAGCGTATGGCTTATAGCAGGCGTCGTTGTCCCAGGAGCCCGGGGTGGGCGCTATTATCGGATTTTGGGGATGGCGGCTCCAGCCATGGATGCCGTCCGCGGAGCGCGCGACGCCGATTTGCGCGTAATCCTCATTATGATAACCGATATAGAACATCAAATAGTGGCTGTCCGTTTTTACGACATGGCAACCGGCCGTTTTGTGACTTTCCCAAAGGGAGTCGGCGTCCGCCTGAAAAATCGGATTGCCCGGGTACTTTGTCCAGCGGATCCCGTCCGGGCTGGACGCGTGTCCGATGGCGTTCGGCTCATATTGTTCGCCGCCGGAGTACCACATTTTATATATTTGCCCGTCCTCGTCAAACATAACGTCCGGGTTCATCAGGGCGGCCTTTTCCCAAACCTCCCCGGGACAGAGAACGGGCGCGTCCTGTACGCGCTCAAAGTTGACCCCGTCGCCGCTGGTCGCGTAGAAAATGTGTGAGCTTCCGCCGGACTCCCCCGGTAAAAACTGCCCGGTGTACCACATGTGGAAAAGCCCGTTTCGCAGAAGCACGGAGGGACGGTTTAAATCGTCCTCCAAGCCGTCTTTTGTCGGGCGCGGCCTGATGCAGACCTGCGGCGCGGACCAACGGAAGCCGTCGGCGCTCTCGCAGACGGCGACGCACTTTTGAGGCCGCCAGGAAAAATACATTTTATACAGGCCCCCATGACGCAGCACCGAGACATCAAAACATGTTCCCAGGTCTCCGCCCAGGACCGGGCCTTGGCCGTGCTTTTCCCAGCCGGCGGCCGTGCCGGTATGAAAATGCTCCATTGATATTCCCTCCAAACGTCGATGTTCCTTACTCCTTGACGGCCCCTATCGTTACGCTGGACATGAACTGTTCTTGGAAGATAAGGAAAACGACGATCAGCGGCAACGTGACGATGGCGCAGCCGGTCATGATCAGGTTCCAGGGTATCGCGTACTGGCTGTTCCCGACGTTTAAGTTGGGAAGTATGACCATAATCGGCATGACCTCTTTCTTGGTCAGCAACACCGACGGCCACAGATAATCGTTCCATTTCTCCAAAAAGGTTAGGATGGCCATTGCGCCGAGCGCGGGCTTTGTGAGCGGCAGGACGACCCTCCAGAAGATTTGGAAGCGGTTCGCGCCGTCCAGCGTGGCGGCTTCCAACAGCGAATCCGGGAGTGAATCCATATATTGCCTCAGCATAAAGAGGCAGAATACATTCGCGATGCCCGGCACAATCTGAATCGTGTAGGTATTAAGCATTTTAAACTTGCTGAACATCAGAAAGATGGCCGGCATGGTGATTTCCCGGGGTATCATCATTGTGGCCAGCAGAACGACAAACAGGATTTCGCCGCCCTTAAACTTGAGTTTGGAAAACACATACGCCGCAAGGCTGGAGACGATCAGGGTCAATACCGTATACGTGACAGTGATATAAACGCTGTTAAAAAAAGTCCGTACGATAATGCCCGAGTTAAAACTTACAAGGGAGATATAGTTTTCAAATGTCCAGACTTTTGGCAGACCCCACGAATTTGCGGACAATTCCGCGCTCGATTTGAAAGAGTTTATGATCATCAGCACGATCGGCGCCAAAAAGAACAGCGAGACGATAACAAGCGCGATGAGCAAAATCCATTTTAATATTTTAAGTCTCATCATTCCCCCTCATCATCCCTTCTACCGGCCGAGTCTACCGGTCGCGTTCGCGTAAAATGTAGAGCTCCACCAACGAAACAATGAAGACAATCAAAAAGAGCAGCCAGCCCGCGGCGGAGGCGAGGCCGAATGTTCCCCCCTTGATGTTCTGAGTAATCATATTCATCATGGGGGCGATATCACTGGGTGGGTTCGCGCCTTGTCCAGGCCAAAGGATATTCGGCTCCACATAAAGTTTCAGGGAACTGATGGCATCCATAATGAAAGCAAACAGAAAAAACGGCTTCATCAAAGGCAGCGTGATATGTGTCAATTTTTGGAAGGTTGACGCGCCGTCCAGCATGGCCGCCTCGTAGAGGTCGTTGTTGATTGTTGTAAGCCCCGCGAGGAATACGACCATAAACCATCCCGTGGCGCGCCACACGACCAGCAGCACAACAACCCAGCGCATACTCTGCGCGTCCTCAAGCCATCGCATGTCCAGGCCGAACAATTGGTTAACCGCGCCGGAACTCGTCGAGAAAATAATGCGGAAAATGAGCGCGGTAGCGATCAGCGGGACGATTTGCGGCAGGAATATGAGCGGCTTGAAGACCTTGCGTTTGGAGCCGACCAATTTTGACTGCATAGCGAACGCCGCCAGTAAAGCCCCCGCCATGACCGGAATGATGTGCGCGGCAAAGTAAAAGAAGGTGTTCCCGACCGACTTCCAAAATACCCCGTAGGTGAGGAGCGCGAGATAATTCTTTATGCCGACGAACGTGGCCGTGCCAAACCCCTTGTAGTTGAAGAAGCTGAGCACCAGGGAATACACGGCCGGGAAAGCAAAGAAAATCAGGAAGGACAGTAAAAAAGGCGAGAGCATTAGAATTGGAAGCAAAGGGGATCCGGTTCTGCCTCGTCCTATTCGCAAAACGCCGCTTTTCACGCGCGCACCCTCTTTCATGTCCTAAAAAATATTTAAGGGGACAGGCCCCCGCAGACATACGATCGACAGGGGCCTGCTTTTGGCAATCTCTATAAACCTCACAATCCGTCATTGCGAGCGAAGCGAAGCAATCCAGTATACGCATAAACCGGGACTTCCTGGATTGCTTCG
>Ga0209629_10001952_pt1 | contig 13613 bp, 11 predicted proteins | sample TergutCu122P5_FD_187286 | JGI IMG/M metagenome (GOLD analysis project Ga0209629, IMG submission 187286) | Cubitermes ugandensis P5 segment gut microbial communities from Kakamega Forest, Kenya - Cu122 P5 (SPAdes) (version 2) | ecosystem: Host-associated > Arthropoda: Insects > Digestive system... | reverse complement strand
AAAAATCTCGGCACGGTGGCACTGCACGGGGGATTTAAAAGTTTAAAACCAGAATTTTAAAATTCTGGTTTTAAACTTTTAAACAATTTTAAATTATTCAGTGACTTTAACGAGGTACAGGACTACTCCTTGATGATAATCTTTTAAGATCGAAACATGTCGGAGTACCTTTAAATATTTTTATGTATTTTAACATTGAAATCAACATTTTAGACTAATACAGTTTTGAATGTGAAAAAGTGAATATGTTGTTGTTTATCAATTATTGAATTGAAAAATGCACGGTGAAACACTGAAATGACGAAACTAATACTGCGAGGGGTACAGTGCTAGTTTAAGCAATATAATTTGATTTAATTTGTTGTACCAAATTTCGGACAATATGAATGTTAATATTTCATAAAGTTTAATATGCAAGAAGACGCCAAGTGACAAAGTAATGCGTGCTACGTTTATCGCATATCATCAGAACAAGTACCAAATTAGCGCCGTTAACTAAAAATAAAGTCACACAAAAGTTTCTCGGGACTATTCGTTAAACACAAATCATATTAACAGTTCTTTTCTACTGATTTGACAACACTAAAACCATGTCAGTCCCTGTAAACTATTTCTCGTGCAAACGACTGAGTGAGAAAGATGTGCCGGACTGGAATAATTTTTTATAATCTAGTACTGTATTGTGGTGATATGTAAAGGAAATGTGTGCCAGTTCTACTGATGATCAACAGCACAATTAAAGGTAACTGCACAGAGATCATCATGCAGTGTTAGGTTTCATTGCTTCCAGTTGGGCAACGCACTATATTGTGCTATGAAAATCATGATGTACATATCAGTGTGAAAAACTGTATACTCCGATGTTATTTTGCGTAGGCGTTTGCGTCGGTTTTGTGTGCACGCAGCACAATGAACGGCATCAAGAACAGGTAGAAATAAGATTCTGAAGGGGCATGTTGGGTGACATTCTAGAAAACAGCATATTTCCTGGAGACAAGATTGTAAAAATCCTACATTAAGCAAAGGCAATGTAAATGTTATGATTTTGTAAATATTCCAGTGCAATGATCTGAATTTGTAGTATGATTAGTGTCATCTTCTTCATATTATAGTGAAGTCAACCTCCATGATTTTGTGAAACTTTTTAAATTACGCGGTACCCTGAACTGTACATTACATTTGGCACTGGATGGTGCTTTCTGTGGTGCTACTGAACATGGATACAAGTGTGAAAATGTTATCGACTTCGTCAACGATAATTTGGAGTTGTGATATAAAAGTTTTTGTTTTGGAATTATGTGTTCGTGGTCCACTATTTCATGCAATTGACTAGGAATTCAATAAGTTTTGTGTATTGCAAATAATGATGTTGTGTGATTGAACGCCGAATAGAAGAAACGGACCGCAAGAAACCAAATATATATCGTTACTGTCCGTTATCATGTCTATCGCAAGTGTTATTGTTTAAGCACATTCACGGTTTGAAAATGATCACATGTAGTATAACGCTGACGCATGAATCACGGATTACACGTCCTACGCGCGTTTCGTGTGGTGCGCAGGTTGTCAATAAAGTTGTATGCGCATTGCGGATAAGTGGGAACGTTAAAACGTTGGGGTTATTGCGCATACTAAACCGTTGCAGAAGGTAACACTACCTGTCAGTTTATTTGTCTGTGCACTTTGCCTGACCCTAGGTATATACAGTATCTTTTACAGAAATTTGCATGCTTAGATCTAGTATACATTTTTAGTTAAACACAAAAATTACTTCCATGGGCCCTGCTGCAGTTCATTCAGTTACACTCAATGTAGCCTACGTATTAGCTGTTAATGCATGATGTATCTACTTCTGTTTCAAGATTTTTGAACCTGTATATGATCAGGTGCAGATGGCATCATCATTGCTCCCATTTTGGAAGAGAAAGGACGTGTGTTGCGAACCAGTTGTAATGGCCAGTGAACCGAATTCACTAAATGAGTTACCAGATGAAATCCTTCTGAAAATCCTATCACACTTTGGACCAGAGGACCTATGCCTCAACATTGGCAAAGTGTGTAAACGGTGGAATGTTTTGGCTAAAGATGTGGTACTGTGGAAGACACTTACTTACAACTGTGATGGTTCTTCTGATATCAGCCGTATTGCCCAGGTAAGGTGTACTGCATTGTTAGGGTTTGGGGCTAATTAGCTTATGAATTTTGCCCCATCCAGTGTTTCGAATTACAAAATCTTAAAGAGCATTTCAGAAATTGGGCCTCTTTCCATTCTGAGGTAAGACAAGTTTCTAGAGACTTACATTGTGTGATGCCAGGTGGTTCTTACTGGTAATTTCTGTGTTCTTGCTGTGTTACAACTTTGACTGCAGGTTCTGTTCCTGCTGTGGGCAGAGATTTTAACATTAATTTATTTCTGTAATATGTATTTTGAGTTTCTTTTTTGGTGTAATGTGGCCGAAATAAAGACTTTGTAGGCTTGAAGTGTATTCCACTGGCCCCACCCCCCATTGCCATGTTTCCATCTGCAGCATGAACGTACTGTGTGTTAGCAATATAATGTAAATTATTTGCATTCCATAAATCCAGATTGGGATGCAATCCTGTGGATATGGACATTGTCTCATACATACTGTCTAGCACAATATACACAGTGTTAGGAGAATCTTAGAATTAAATAATAAAATACAATTTATAAAACATCTAAAACCAATAACATACAGATCTGTAGTAAAAGTAATATGCTTTCAATTTTCTACCAGTTTTTGACAGATTATCTCTGATAATTAAAATATTCTTTACTATTATAAAGAGAGATTGAAAGCAAAAACCTCTTTAAAGTATTCTGAAACAATTTTGTCTCATTAGCTAAATCTTTAAATTGTGAGGAAGGTTATTAAAAATTTTAATTCCATAGTAATTCACTCCATTTTGGAACTTTATTAAATTAGCTGTAGGTGGATGTAAGTTGGTTTTAAATCTTGTGTGGACACTGTGGATCTGATAATTTGCAGAAAATAAATGTTATTTTTTATCACAAATGTTGATAGAGAAAAGATATATTGGGAATATACGGGCAATATTTCACATTTTTTAAACAATTGTCTACATGATTCTCTAGCTCTTGAATTTGTAATAATTCTGATCAGCCTCTAGATAGGTGGGAGGGTAGTCAAAAACAACTCGTACGAGTTGTGTTTTTGACTACCCTCCCACCTATCTAGTTCGCCCACACAACGGGGATGACACTCCTTAAAGTTACTGATCAGCCTCTTTTGAATTTTGAAAAGTTTCTCACTGTGTGGTTGGTTCCCCCCAAATTATTCCATTACTCATAATTGAATGTACGTATGCAAAGTAGACCATTCTTAAAGTCTCTTGAGACGACATCGCTTGTATTGTTTGGATTACAAAGCACGCTGTATTCAATTTGGACATCATTTGGTCTGTATGAGCCTTCCACAATAGGGAATCATCAATGATCAACCCCAAGAATTTTGTATTCGTAGAACTTTTGATATAATTACCCAGGTAGTTAAGTTGCAAATCATGGTCCTTACTGTTTTTCATATTAAATTGTAAATAATGTGTTTTGTTATAATTTAATACTAATTAGTTTATTTTGAACCAGTTATTAATACCTCCAAATATTGTGTCTTTTTGTGTTTAAAAATTTTCCACATTTGAACTGGTTACTATTATGCTAGTATCGTCAGCGTACAAAAGAATTTTTGTTCCAATAGTTGCTAATTTTGGCAAATCATTTATATAAATAAGAAAGAAAATTGCTCCCAGACTTGATCCCTATGGTACCCCCTGTTTTACTTTTTCCCAAGTAGATTCAACACTATTATTATGACTTAAAATTACTTTTTGATATCTTCCATTTAAATACGATTTTACTAAATTGTAATTTTTCCCTGATACTCTGTAGAACTTCAATTTCTCTAATAACACAACGTGTTTAATACAGTCAGATGCCTTGTGGAGGTCACAGAATATTCCTCCCACCATCTGTTTACTGTTCATCGCTTCCAGTATTTCATTTAGTAATATGCGAGAAGCATTATCTGTTGACACTTCACTTTGAAAGCCAAATTGGTGTTCATCCATTATTTCATTATTGTTCAAGTGATCAAATAACCTTTTATATACGACTTTTTCAAAAATATTAGAAAATGCAGGCAACAGGGAAATGGGTCTGTAGTTAGAAGGAGAGGATTTATCTCCACTTTTATAAATTGGTTTAATTAATGAGAATTTTAATCTTTCCGGGTAGTTACCTTGGGCAAGCATTTTGTTACATATATTGATTAAGGGAGAAATTATAAAGGGTTTACTTATTTTTATGATTTTTGTTGAAATCTCATCATACCCACTAGCATTCTTACTTTTCAGGGTGTCTGTTATATTGTTTATTTCTTTTGTGGAGGTATTAGGCCAAACACCCTTCAATAATTTTCCCATTGTTTGAGTTATGGATGTACTGTGTACCACTTACCTGGCAAGAAAAGGGAAGTTTGGGACACGAGTCTCATCCTGCAGCCTTGCCTGGAGCACTCTCGTTTTTGCATCTATGTCGGTTGTAAGTTGGATCGTAATTGTCATTTGTTTGCTGATCTTACAGGTCGGTACACGGGTTCACAGAACTCATAACTCAGCAGTATATAAATCCACTTAGTAACAGCATGTGCTGACATAAAAGGAATGTGCTGTTGCTAAGGAATGTTGCTTGACATAGACTTCCTGTTGCTAGTGCTTAGTTCAGCTAAAATTGTATATTAATTGTGAGTTTAAAATTTCCATCAAGCCAACATACAAATTACAAGTTACACATATGAAATTCACTACAATTTTTGAAATTCGAAATACAAGCTAAATGTTAATCATTATCTCTCTTTCTGTGCATACATGGGGGGGAATAAACAAAGAAACTGTTTTTTGTTTTAATGGCAGAGCAGATTTAAATGGCCAGTAATAACGCAGTATTAACTTGGAGGTTGTGTTTATCAAATTTTACATAGTGGGAAACTGTGAATTTTTCACAGAATTAGATTATGAAATTCTATAGATATTAAGTTATAATTTGTGCAGGTCTTATAATGTAGTAATGTAGATTGAAGAAGTTAAGGAAAGTATGATTTGTCAGGTTCTGACAGGAGTGTAGATGAAGATTCAAGCCTTGTGGGATGATATGCTGTGGTGGCTAGTAAATACGGACATTTTCGGGGGACTGTACTGCCTCTTCCTTCAGCATCTAGGAGTCATGGATGTGTAACATCCATTAAGACTTGAATCTTCAGTTTATGGGAAACAGGCATTGTATAATGTCTTCAGGGAATTTATTTTATTGATGGACAGAATAAAGTGCTGATTAAATACTCTTTGACAGGTGTTAACAGAGTCACCTGCACTGCAGTCGCTCATCATCCATAAGCGTGGGGATGTGGCAGATATTCTGGAATTACTGTGTTACAGTCATAATGATCTCAGGAAACTGATTCTCAAGTATTGCTGGCTTGGTGGGGGTGGCACTGGCCTCTTAGCTAATTTTGTGGGATTGTACCCAGATCTGGAGGTCCTGTCACTGGAGAGTTGCCATCCACTTACATCTGATGATTACGTTCTCATCCGACGCCTGAAGAAACTCTCTGAACTGAACATTTCAGACTGTGAGGTAGATTATGTGTATGTTAAACTGTTAGAGAAGTATGTTTTCATACGTGAACACATGTAGGGAAAACCCCTAGAAATACATTTTATATATTTAGGGAAGAAGGAAATTTACTGCAGTTTTAAGACATGCTGCATAATATCAGTTTTATTTTCCACAAAATGGCATTTATTTCATGATTTTTTCATTTTCTGTTCAAGTAATATATTTTTCATAAAGCCTGTGCTAAAATTTAAGTACCCACCCTGGTAGGATAAAGGGTAACCCTTTGCTGCTGCTGAACACATTATTCCATTTCTGAAAAAAACTGTGTCAATTATTGCATGATTGGGAATGTGGTCACAAGATTGAGGTTGGACATGCACAATTTCTGAATATGTTCTTTGCAAGTGTGCATCTGCCAGTGGTACTAAGGTGCACTTATTACATATAGCAATGTGTTGCTGGAAAATGAAATCAGTAATAGATAGAAGTTACACAGGTACCCAGATTCTGTATACATCAGCAATAGCTGCATTAAACTAGATGCTGGTGTATAAAAATATTCATGTGTACATGACATTGGAGAAACATTTGAAAAGAATGTTTTAGGTCTTAAGGAGATACATATTTTATGTTGTATACATATATATATATATATATATATATATATATATATATATTAATTTTGTAAATTGGGCTACTTTTGAGAAATTTTGGTGTGTTTGTTTTGGTTTTAACATAAAATAGAGACTGGGGTCAGTATGGTTTGGCATTAAATTTGTACTCCTAATCCTTTGGTGCCTAATGTCAGGTATAACTGTCATGCAGTAAGATACTCAAAATGCTTAGCATCAGGTTAAGATGCTGGCATTTAATTTTAACATAAAATAGAGACTGGGGTCAGTATGGTTTGGCATTAAATTTGTACTCCTAATCCTTTGGTGCCTAATGTCAGGTATAACTGTCATGCAGTAAGATACTCAAAATGCTTAGCATCAGATTAAGATGCTGGCATTTAATGGCCTTCTTTATGTGGCTGTCATTTAAATTCAGTTGTCTGCAACTCCCACTGTGCATGTAATTCTGGCACTAAAGGATTTAGGTGAAGGTAAAATTCACCCTAGACAGGCAACAAAGGCCTGGAGGCAGAGTGGATGTATAGCTCTACTCTCTCTTTAACTTTGGTGCTAGATGAGGATGGGTGTTCAACACCACACCCTGGCTGCTGTATCACTGGGACAGACCCAGTACCCTTTGTATAGGAGGCTGGGTGGGCCCCAGGGCCAGTCTGGATGGGTGTGAAAAATCTCATCCCCACTGGAATTCGATCCCCAGACTGTCCATCCCATAGCTAGTCAATATACTATGTCACACCAAAGTATTAATAAAAACTCAAAATATAATACTTAAAAGATAAAGAAAAAAATTCTGTGTTTCTTAAATGTGCTATTGCCATAGTTAGGTGACAGTTTGTTGAATGATATCTCTGCCCGGCATGCCGTGAGGCTATATTGGGTCCCTGGTCACGCTGGAGTGAGAGGGAATGAAATCGCTGACTGGCTCACAAGGAGCGGTTCTGGTCAGCAGTTTACTGGGCCTGAGCCCTGTTTAGGGGTCTCTAGGCAGAATATAAGAAGGAAGCTGAAATGCTGGATGAAGAATCAGCATCTGGCATTGTGGCGAGGTCCCTGTAGTGCACAGAGGCAAGCTGGAGAGCTGATCTCCGGCCACAGGGGCCCGACTACTGTCCTTTAACAGGACACAAACCAGGGCTGTTGTTGGTCTACTCACCAGACATAACACCCTGAGAAGACATCTACATGTAATGGGGCTCAACAATAACCCCACCTGTAGGAAGTGTGGCACTGAGGAGGAAACCTCGGCGCACATTTTACGTGAGTGTGAGGCTTTGGCCTCACTCAGGCATACACATATGGGCTCCTTTTTCTTGGACCCGGAGGATATTAGGGTGCTGGGCGTGGGGGCCATCTGGAACTTTGTTAAAGGAACAGGGCTCCTATAACCTTGGTACAGAATTGGGGGCACAGAGGGCCTGTTTTAAGGCCTAGGTGCATCGGGCCCGGAGAGGGTCCTTACCCCATCTACTATTCTATTCTAGGTGACAGGTTGTGGAGGCATGTCTTTAAGTGTTCAGTGGCTAAGAATAGCAGATTATCCAGCATGGAACTAAGTATGTGCCTCCTGAACCTCTCACCAGAGTATGGAAACAGTTCCAGTTACTGAAATGTTGTGTTTTTTGGAGTACTGGACAGTGGAAAATGTCTAAAAATTGAGTCATTAACAAATTTAATCAAAATTTGGTAATTAGGTGCATTCGTAAAATTTTTAAAAGCGAATTTTACCTGCATCTTGTCTGTCTGCTTGGAATGACTCAGTTCCCACTTGGCGTCCTTTAATGAAACATTTTATTGGGAAATCTGCTGAGAAATTTCAAGTTTTATTAAAGTCAGACAAGAATGAAGGGTACTTTACCTGAAGACCAATATATATTTTTGATCATATCTCACTCATTCACTCTTAGAATGAGAAATATTGCGGACAGAATTTGTAAAGAAAATCCAATCACACATTTTATGTTCAGTAAAATCCACCCCTCACCATTGTGCCATTCATGAGATAATGTAGACAAGTCACAAATGACAGTATGGCACATGCGCGTTGCATGCTGGTTACCTAAGGCTACAAACACACACTTTTGGAATGTGTAATATTCCTTTTCCACTGCAACAGCAGTTGCATAAATGCACCTCACTGTTACATGATACATACATTGCCTGCCTTGTTGTGAAAATAAAGTAAGCAGAAAGGGAAATGGGTATAATATACCACCTTATTGTGTATTAATTTTATGCCGTTATATGTACAATGCCAGGTAATTAACACAACTATGAGTACTGTTTCATTCATAGTAAAAGAGTTGCTCTTTTCAACAGGGATTAAGTGGGGAAACGGTCCGCCTTATTGTGGACAGTTGCCAGCACCTGAAAAAATTCAACCTGGATGGTGCGACAGAGATTTTGGATGATGATGTAATCCATGTTATCAAAAAACTTGGACAGCAGTTGACAACCCTGGTGTTGAATGGGTTGAAACTCAAAGATGTTGCATTTTTATACCTGAATAATTGTTCCAGGTAAAATGAGATAATATGTTGTTGTGAGGTTCAGTTTTCTTTGCAGTTTTTATTTATTTGTGAACCACGTTTGTTCAGTCAGGAAAACACCTGAATGGCCATTACGTGTGTTCATTGCTTCCTATATTATATATTCTGCTGTTGGTGTAGTTTGGCAGCTGTCCTACGGCATGTATGATGTGATGTTTATTTAGATAATGTTCTGGATGAACTTGTGTACCACACAACATGAAATCACTTTCCAGCAGACTGTAATTTTAAGCATTTGTCTGTAGCAACATCTGGAGCCACCAGATAAAGTGAAGTAACTTTTGTAACAAGACAAGTTTATTTTTGTTCCTTGTGTTTTCCTTATGTGTACAGTAGTGTAGAGTTATTCAGGTAAAAAATGTAAGAAAACACAGCATTGTTATATCTTTTTGTTATTGCTTATTACAAATTATTTCTGTTTAAAAAATTTGTATAAAAGTTGGGACAAGAAGCTATCTTAAGTACTGTGGAAGAGATACTTGTGGCATTCTTAGCCATTGAGTGATATTGGAGGTTTTGTAGCAGTGTCTGTAAAGACAGCTATTGTATTGGGTAGACTGATCATCCCTTCTTTTTCTGTCATGAAGTTAGAGGTGGTAGGTTCCTCCATCTTTATGGTTGAAACAGAGCTAGTTGCTTCCTCCAAAACATTTGTAAGTGTCTACCAGACTTCATATTCCTAACGAAATTCTTGAAGAACTGAGGAACTGTGTAACCAATGTTCAGCAGCATGTACCTTGTTCACATTTAATGAATGAATGGGACAGTGTGGTCCCAATAAATGTACATCCTTTTCATGCAAGCGGGAAATCATCCACAGTGGGAATTTAAATTGAATATGCTCAGCTGCAACAGAAGCCTTGCATTGCAAAGGCCATACACTAAAACTGAAGTCCATCAGGCAGGATGTAGCACTGAGAACAGCTGACACCACTTCTAGTTGGTAGGCAACTTTAGTTGTAAATATACCACCATGCAGCTAAGAAGCTTACCATCCCTGCCATATATAAATCACAAATATATTTTTATTAACTAAACTGGGGAAGAAAACAGAATGAAACTTTTATTTGTTTAATCATTCTGTTCAGGTGTGCAAGTTTATAGCACTGAATGAAGTATGAAAACTTGGTGAGTTGAAAAGATATAGAAGGTGGTCTTTTTGCCTTTTGAGGTTACTGTTATATTTTGTTTATGTGGAACAACTGATGGAGTCCATTACAAATCAAATTATCCACCATTCTGGCTGTAAAATGATTTTTTTTTCAGAATAGTAGTACAGAGCATTATCAATACACCAGCAAGGCTGCTGTAATTAAGCTGTCATTCTGAGTCATATATCATTTATTTTCCTTCCTTCAATCCGTACAGAATTACAAAATCCAAATGAATATGAAATTAGTCACATATATGAAATCAAAGAATAAAGCCAATACAAAAGTGTACAACTGTCACAAGATCCTATAAAACATTTGAGGTTTCAGTACAATGAAGTATTTAGTTTAGTAAAATATAATAAAATAGTGTTATACGTAAAAACCCTTTTAGGGTACGTAAAGAATAGAAAATAGTTCACTGTGTTACGGATTATGATTTGAATCTTCATATAGTTGTAGGTAAACTTATTTATAATACAAATTGGTAGATGTCTAACCAAATGTAAGTTTAAATCTTCTGGAGGTCGAAGTGTTCAAGGAGTAAAAGGAATTTTCATGTAAGAGTCTTAGTAGGACCACTTTAAATTTCCTAGGATTATTGAACTCTGTTTTTATATTGTACTGGCTAGTGGTACATAAGACAAAATTTATTGCACTGGTTCAAATCATAGATACAACTTAAAATAAAAAACAAAACAAAACAAAGATAAATACTTCCTCTGGTAGCTGTTACTTGATTTAACACTGTTTGTAGATTTATTTCGTATCACTGCAAACTGTTGTACTGTACTTACGTGTTACCATTCAAAGACACAATGAGACAAAGAAAAGACACTCGCACTTCACATGATGTAGCACTGCTTGTACCTGTTGGTACAATCTTATTGCATTGTGGTCGAACATAATAAGAGAGAGGGCGTAAGAACCCGCGTGTCGCGTGTGGACACGTTCCTAATAAGAGGGTGTTAGAACCCGCGTGTGTTGCGTGTGGACACATTCCATGTTGTGCCGTTGCACAAAGGAACAAAGAAGTGGACAAGCAAAATGGCAGCGCGTCTGTAAGCTTTGGTGGCTTGGATTCGTCTGACGAGTTTGGCTTTAGTCAAGCGACGCTTGGCCCCTGGGCAAGTGATGCTTCTCTTAAGACAAAGAGACCACGTGATGTGGTCCTCAACCCGCGATTGGCCAAAACCAAGCTGACTTGGTATGAGGTAACACGTGTAAATTTTTGGTTGCTTTCAGAACAAAGAAATGCAGATGCATACTAGCTGATGGAAATTTCCATAACTGCAGCTATGATACTGACTGGGAATGGAAAAGTACTAGTTCCTAAACAGTGGGGCGTGAGCTACCAAAGATTCAATGGTAATAACATGATAAAAAACAAAAAATGCACATAAAAATACATACAAGGAAATTCAAAATAAATCAAATCAAAGAAATGGCATAAATTCAAAAAACATATTCACAAATTTGTTCCCTGCATGAACAATATAATAGGGAAGGGTATTAAATATCTTAACACACAAATAGTACATCCCCATCTGTTATTTAATCACATTTACAGAAGGTTTGTTGGAATTTTGCATATTGTCTGGTGTCAATGTGATGTATCTCAGAGTTTGCTGACCTGTCATGTTACTGATGTGTTGCAGACTTCAGGAACTGGCGGTATCCTGTTGTAGGAATATGACAGACAGAGGGTTGCTGGAGGGGATTGGGTCACTGCAGGAACTTTCATCTTTGCGTCTCAATAAGGGTCGCAATTTGACTGCCCAAGCATTGTCCACGTTTCTGCATCGACCTTCCATGACTTCCATGGTGTTGTTGGACCTGTCCGAATGCCACAATCTGGATGATGAAGGGTTGAAAGGAATTGCAGAAAGGTGGAATAAGTTAACATATTTACATGTCTAAATATAGTGGTCTGTCTTGAACGTGTCTGTGTATGGCTGTGAGGTAAGGTTATCGTTGAGTTTGTATTTACAGATGCATACATTTGAAAGAATTGGCAGTCTGTTGGTGCCACAAAGTATCTGATACTGGAATCAGCATGGTGATAAGTCACTGCAGTCAGTTGCGTGCACTGAATTTGACAGGTCTAATGTCCATCACAGGTATGTGTGCACTTTGTGAAGACCGTGAACCTACATTGCGTTTTATAACTCTGTGGTGTATGATATTCTTTCAGCAGGTTCAACACTGATCACAAAGGCCCACCACTTGACCATATTCTGAGCCGGTATAATTCAGCTCATATCTTCATAACCTTTTCTCTAATCCTCCATTGTATAGCATGCTGTAGTCAAATACACCCCATCATCATCATCCACATCTTTAAGGATTTGGGCAGTGAACCATTGTTTTTCCCTCAGTCAGTACAGTATATTTGTTATTGGCCTTCCAGCATTAATTTTCCTATGCAGAATTTAATTCAGAATTCTTTATTGTGATTTTCTTTTATCATTTTCAGCATCTTCCCACTTTTTTTTTTTCGTACCTGAAATTGTGTCTGTGAATTCCTCTCTAGTTCCTCTGTAATATCTTCATTCATTTTTTGATTTCAATATTGTAATTTCAAATATTGTTAAGTTCAAATCAGAATCAGAGGCGCTTTATGTTATGTATGTGGTGTGTTATTCCACTAGCAGTATGTCGTGCTTCAAGTCAAATAAAACCTTGTATGATTGTTATGCAACAGTATTGTTGAATGTTTACAGTTCTTTAAGTTCATGGTACCATGCATCTTAGTAATACTAGTCATTGGTATTTATATGACTAGTTTACAGTTATCTTGTGTTTGTAGGTGATGGATACTTGGTGCTACTGCCTTCACATTTGCCACACCTGAGACAATTGTGTTTGGTGGGATGTGATAATGTGTGTGACAAGTTTGTAGAAGAACTGGTGGCTGCCGAACCACAACTGGTAGTTACGAAATGGTGGTGGTAATATTGGTTGAGCATTGAGGAACAAACACCTGGAAACTACTTATGAGTGCTGCACTTGTGATGCAGATGATATCATCAGGCAATGCACACTGCCAGATCAATCAGAAGACTAATTGTAAATCATTAGAAAGTTTCAGTGATGTGCACTATATTTCTGTGGAATAATGTACAAAACTTCCTTTTTCGTAAAGCTTAACCCTTTGGTGCTGAAGGACAACAATAATCATTGTGCCAGTGCAATGCTGAGAAAGTGGAATGGCCGCCAGAGTTGTCAGTTGCTCACATGCAAAGGAATGGATGGGACATTTTAGGTTCTGGTATTTTGCAGGGTTCACTGTGCATTTAATTCCAGTGCAGAGAGGTTGATAATATTCCAGATATTTTCATCTTGATAATAGTATTCTGAAATGCCATAAGTTCATGTTCTGATCAGATTATCACCTTTCTTTGCAAGTGAGTAAGTGCATAAGTTTGTATTTTTTAGTGGCATTTATGGGTTTGTTCAAATTGTGAACACTAATGTGTACATGCAAACTTCTGCCTAGAATCTTGTAAATAAATCACCAACGAGATGCAGCTTGTTTCACTTTGTTTATTTTCGCTCTACATGTTTCGGACACGGTGCGTGTCCATCATCAGGAGTGGTATGTAAAAACTGTAGAGGCAGCCAC
>Ga0209629_10001951_pt1 | contig 13613 bp, 8 predicted proteins | sample TergutCu122P5_FD_187286 | JGI IMG/M metagenome (GOLD analysis project Ga0209629, IMG submission 187286) | Cubitermes ugandensis P5 segment gut microbial communities from Kakamega Forest, Kenya - Cu122 P5 (SPAdes) (version 2) | ecosystem: Host-associated > Arthropoda: Insects > Digestive system >... | reverse complement strand
GACTTACATAGGCAAGATTAGATTCTCTTGAAATTTTAGAACGTTATGAAACCCAAAATGTAGGACCTAAAACGAAAATACAATTTTTTTGTGGGCGAAATTTTCAATTATTGAACTACGCATTAGAAGATGTGTATATATATATATATATGAGCAGTTAACATTTTTCCATGAATAACAAATCGAATACTGTACCGTGACAGCAGAGAAGGCGGCAAAACAGACCTCTGATAAGATTAGCAGGAATAGTCCACAGAGTGGAATGTTAATTGTATCTTCAAGTACTGCCATATATCTGAAATAGTGGAAGATTATGTGACAAAACTTAGGTGTTTCTCATTCTAAACAGTAACGTTATTTTAGGTTAAGCTGTCGTTGTTTGCCTTACCGCTTTATCTGCTGGTGATGGCGTATACAGTTGTTCAGTTGTTCCTGCATGTGATGGAATTGTTCAGAATGAGTGTTCTTCTGTCGTGCTGCTTCCCGTTCATCAGTCTCCCCTCCACAGTCCTGCAGCGATGTGCCGTGTGTCTGTCTGATGTCTAACAGCGCCGCCTTGAGCTTCCCCAGCTGACCGCCGGCGACACACACTAGCGTAACGTGTAGACTAGGGAAGGTAAAATATAAGCCTGCTGTGAAGAATGATGCCATGACCTGTGGAAGTTTCTGGATTTAATAATTCTGGCAAACGACTAATTCAGGTAATCGAAGTACAAAATGGTTTAATTTCACTCTTCACCAATGCTGCAGAGAGGATTCCTTTACCGCATTGCTTCCCTGCTCTTATTAATACGTGTATTTGTTAGCCCTTTTATTAGACCTTGCGCACTTTAAAGCGATGGCGGTATGGTGGACTCGCTACGGATTAGACGGTCCGGGGATCGAATCCAGGTAGAAGTGTGGTTTTTCATGCCGTCCAGAACCCTCCGACGCGCACCCAGCTTCCTCTACAACGGATATCCGTTTCTACTGGGGATAAAGCGGCCGGGGCGTGGCGTTAACCACGTCACCTCTTTCTGGCTGTTGGTGGAAATTTACTTCTGCCTCCCATCGTGCCTGCACAGGCATGCCATGGAGTGACTTTTTACTTTACACTTTCAAACACAACACGTTTTGCCTCAGGCTTTGAAAACAGTGGTTACAGAAAAATTTCAACAGTTGGTAACATAGTTATATTTGACACCTAACTTTAAAATTGTGTACTGAATGCGTTACTGATGTACTTCTGAAATTATTACATTTCCTACCTTATTATTTTGTAAATTATGACTTAAGCGGAAAGAGCTCAGTAAAGTGCGGATATTTGCAAAACAGCAGTTTCTAAAAAACTATAGCGGCAAAAATTTGTAACTTAATAACCTTTTCTTTTTTGCGTATTGATTTTTGCAAGGAGACTTGACGCTTTGTGTGTGATCGGCAGTGAACCATGTTTTGCCGCGTGTTTTCAGTAATGACAAGAAATGAGGAATGGGAATAAGAGATGTGAGACCGTTCAAGGTAATGAGATGTAACTCAAGTATTATGAGCAGGAAGTTGTGTTACGTACTAACCTTATACGGAGTGTTTCCTGGAAAGTTGGCACAACGTAAGAGTTGCCACGCAAGGTGTATATCGAACTTCTGACACTTTGAGAAAGTTGCATGGCTGTCCACTATTTTATTCGTCATTTTAAAAAGTTATGGTGTGTCTTGAACTCTCGTTTTTTTTTTCTTGAGTTACAGTTACGGATAAAGGTAGCTAAGTTGGTCATTTTCATGGTGAATTCGTAAAACATTCTAATTTCAGTTACCAGTATTTACCTTAATTGTGTTTGCGAATCTTTTGCGGTTTTGGAGTGTCAGTTACGAAACGTACTGTTGCTACTGTGTAGATATGAGCCATATTGTGTGTCTATAAACCATGACGAAAAGTTTGGCGCATCTTTATGAAACAGCAGTGCATTAGGTACCTACAAATTAAGAAGGGTGAAGTATCACGACATAGAAAACACGTATTTATACGTGTCTGATGTGAGGCATGATATGTGATTTTCCCTTTCTGTTTGTGTTACATTTAGATTTGTACAGTTTCTTATTTGTAATGTCATGCCATAGAAGTGCGTGCGAAAACTGGGATTGCACCTTGACAAGTACGGACTCTGGAATTTGTTAGATAAGCCGGAAACTTTAGAAACAAGGCGATATTAGTCCTTTAGAGGGATATAGATATTATTCGGTCCGGACCGGTGTACTGAGTAGGAGGTATAAATCTGGCGATTTGACCCGGAAAAAAAACGGGGTCCCTTACGTGCATTTTGTAGCTTTACGTGTACATTTCTTTGAGGCATCTAGTAATTTTAGACAGACAAAAGTAACACTGTAATTGTAGAAATTTTATTTATTGTATGAAAAATAAAGATGTGATTATGTGGGTCTTATCGATTCACGAGACGGCAGTGTCACAGCTGTTGCGTAGGGAAACTTTTGTACAATAGTTTTTATTCGTGGGGTCAGTACTTATTAAAAGAGAGAAGAGACAAGGAAAAGACTTGGAAATTTTCTTGGTGAAGCGTGGAACACGGACGATTCCGTAGCAAATATTGTGAGCATTTTTAAAGCCACGTGGATTTGTCTGTTAGATCGAAATGCAGTTCCGCAATATTTCTGATCACTTTTGGTGCAGCTGAGACAGGACAAGAACCTGAACTTGCTAGTTGAGTGTCACAGACTATGTCACGAGAAACCTAAAATGGAACAGTTGCCTGGTATCTGCCCGTATTTCGGTAATTGCGTCCCCACCTACAGTACCTGCAGGGGTCACTAGAAAACTTTTGGGAAGCTTAACTGTGAGGTTCTGCATGTGTTATTTAGAAGGAACACTATTACACACACAAAAAAAAACTTTATTTAGTTTTCTGCTGGGCCTAATTTCCCGTTGGTGTTTTGCAAGTTTAGGATCATGTTATCATTTTTGTAATTTAATGTGTTCGTATTGTGAAACCTTGTAATACACGGCGTAACATTTCTTGAGCCTTGGGTCTTCAGCATCTCCTGGAGAATATCTCGCGTAATTACTTTACTTGATGACGAAAATAAATTCGTGTTATACAAATATATTTTTTCATTGAAGGACTTTTGTTCAGTTACGTCTGTACTCGTGTGTTAATGGCGTGTTTTTTAATTCATTTGTGTGAAGCCTAGGGTAGCAACATGAAAGACATAGATACAACTTAAATACTATGTAGAAACAAACGACCATATTGAATTGCTGCAAGTCATTTAATGTGATATAATACTTCATCTTGTAGGTTTATTATTACTTTGGTTCAATGGTTCTGTCATATACAAGGAAAACGACAATAAATAACAACATTCGAAGGCCAATCTAAGAATATATGTATTTTATAGTTTTAATTTTTCGTTTGGATTTCTTGAACTCATCTGTTCTTCACCAGATTAAATCAGGATAGGACTTCATTTATAACATTGGTTATTCAAGTCGACATTTCGGCACTTGGAGGATAAGTTCAGGTCTATTTGTTTTAGAAATAGTATTTGGATGGCCTTACTTTCAGGTCCTAATTTTCTGATGTAATTGTGTAGAGTGTATTAACACAACTGATAAGGAACATAACGCATACAAAATGTAAAGACAGAGAATTTCTTATACAAAATCAGACCTACACACTAGATATTTACACGGGACTGGTATTTGCAAAACTGCTGAACAAATATTTCCCGCAGCGAATCTAGGTATTTTCTTAGCATTTGTTTTGTGATATAATTCAATAAAATCACAAATTATTATTGCTCTTACTAATACCGTTTGGTGGTTATTCTGCGAAATTACGATTTTGATTGTTCGTGGCAGAAAGTAATCTGGTTGAGGCAAAATGTAATTTTTGTTACCTTAATTACAGGTACGCTTTATTACGCTGACTTTATTAGTAAACACAGGCAGCAATTAGCATCGCTTTATATACATATGTTTTTATGAATCATCTATATATCACGGCTTTAATTTAAGAAATGATTGGCGCTGTAATGGTATTCTGCGGCTCTTAATGTGTTAAAAATTCGGCTGTCGAAATCTGCACCATCTATGATGTATTCTACTCTACAGACTTTGATAAAATTAAAATTAATCAGTTTATTAGTGTGGACATTACCTGTATGAAGTTGACAGTTTCATATGCTGGGCTCGATGATGCGTCAATGGGGAACCACGTGGTGAAGATCATGTCATGGTTCATCACAATGCGCACGGTACTCTGGATACCGTGGTATACCATTGCGAAGAGTAGCATGTATTTAGAAAGGCTTTGAATGATCGGAATATATCCAGCATATGTTATATATCCGGTATCAGGGTCTCTGGTCGGCAACTCTTCCCATGTGAAAGAATTTGTGAGACTGAGAAGATGCTCGATGTCACGTTTACGGTAGCTGTGACAGGAATAAGTATTCACTTAGTAATATATGGTTACAAAATAAGGCTCCATGTAATAAGACACTCATGAAGGTTCTAAAGTTTATCTAATCTGTTATCAATTATGATTGCATAGTGTTCTTACATATATTTGTGGAAAACGGAAAAAGGTAATAAACTCTAATATAATAACTCCGTCTATATAGAGAAGCAATAACATAAGATTAAATGAACATTTAGTTTCTTCTCTTGTATTCTGCAGTTCACCAAATGCTTCATTCTTAATTAATCAATGATTTAAAAATTAAAGTTCTGAATATTGTTATAATTATTATCTCTCTGCTAATGAACATCCTGTAATGACACATTATGAATGAGGATTGTAATTCTGCTTACCTGGCACTGAAGTGCGTCCACATGGTCATTTGCAGTCCTAATAAAACGCGAAACTTCTGTATGGCGAGTTTCAACTGATGTCTGTTAACAAACGTGTCCACACACACACAAATATTTGTAACATAAAAACATATGATTACAGTAGCGTTGTATACTGCGTAAAGTCTTGATACTGACGTCATGTTAAGTGGAATTCCTCCCAAACGAAATATAAAAAGAAGCACTTTAAAACGATTTTCAACAAGGCCGTTATTGTACGAAGTGTGCGTTTTCCCTTCATGTTTGCTGCGCTCCATGTGTTACTCGTAAATGTATGAGATTTACTGTATCAGAAGTATTAATGTGTGTCACAAAACAATATTCACTTATACCCTTCAGGTAGACGATGCCAAGTATGACTGACGGTGTGCCCTTAGTGGATGGATTTATGTAGAGGGTTGTGTGCAATGAAAAGCTACTCCGAGTATCTAGAAAATTATTGATCAGTCAGGAAGGTAATTAGTTTTGTAAGTCATGCGGACAAATTTGTTCCAGTTTCTAAGCCAGGTGTTTATCGAGAATTCAAGGAAATCAACTTCCGTAGCTACTGAAGGCGTGGTGTAACCTTTGACAATAAAGTTTAATGAGAATTGAGTTTCTTATGTAATCCAGAATAAAGTACGTTAATTAACATTCCTTGCCTAGGGGTGAGTTAGAAAGAGGAAGCTAGGAAATTATACCAACTTTAATTTCAAAGGCCATGATACTTGTACACTACACACATAAAGATTTATTTTTCATGACGTCACCGCTTTTAGTGGGCAAGGGTCTCCTCATTATAGAGGCTATACACCACAGTCGGTAGGACTCTAGTGGACGAGTGTTTAGCCCGACGCCAAGAACTGTATCTGACAACACGCAACAGACAGACTTCCTTGTTCCCGGCGGATTCGAACCCGCTATCCCAGCAAGCGAAGAGTCACAAACCAACGCATTAGACCGCGCCTACAGGTGTGCGTCACTCGTAATAAATGGCTCTCAAAAATCAAGTTAGGGGCAGTGTGGTGACGTAGGCGTAGATGGGATTACAAAATTACAATGTATTTTTAATATTAATATTTTAATGTACTCGTATCTGTGGCTTGTAGATTGTTGGTTAATAGAGGTATTATTATTATTATTATTATTATTATTATTATTATTATTATTATTATGCCAATAAGCTGGCACACATCCAACGCACATTTACATTCATGGTTCATGTGAGCGATATTGTTAAGAGAGTTTGGTAAGTTGTATTGTATTTTCATTCTATATTCTTAACGTTATTTTTTTATGCAATTCATTGTCAGAGCAATACCATTTTGGAGAGAACCATTTTAAATTTTGATTATGCAATTTAATTTACCCGTGTAGTCAGCTTTCAATCTAATATAATCTAATCTTTTTTCCATTTTGTTTCTTTGTTGTAAGAAATTTGTTTTGTATGCATTATGTTCTAATGTTATAACTGGCCATTTTGCTGTTAACAAGTATGTTAGTGGAGGATAATTGAACTGAATAATTGTCTTTCACAAGGCCTATTAATTTATAAGTTGTAGGCATTTTTGGAAGTCGATTTTAAATCTTTATTTCTAATTGGCAAAATTTACGATGTTGCTGGTCTAAAAGAGTTATCACAGATTTATAGAGTCATTCTTTTCATGATACATTCCAAAAGGTACCACGGACAAATCAAAGAGCCTGTTTTGTTTACTGTGACTTCCGTTGAAAAGTTTCGATTCTTCACAGCTGAGAATTATCCTTCTGTATTTGCACTAGTTGTGGGGATTATTGAAACCAAGTTAGCAAGTTTTGGTGCTTCTGGTATTGTTTCATTCACTCCACGATTGATGAGATATTTGTATTCCTAATTTCAGATTATTACTCTTGTGAATATCTGCTCGAGATTTACACATTTAATTAAAGTCTTCGCAGATGTATTACGATCCTTTGAATCCTCACTTACGTTTTTCCAATATATGTTTTGCATGCCACAAATTTTTAGCCCACGTGAGTCATAATAAAAGAAAACGCATGACCAACAACACATTTTCCCTGTACTGTTACAGCTGCACAACACTGTAAGAGCTAGGTAACAGGACTGTTGGAACTGGCAAGCGTAATTTTCCGTTTGGTACTGAGATTGTTTAATTCAGTGACGGAAAAGTAGGTATCGCTTAATTTTTATGCCGCTTTCTTAATTAATTCCACCAAAGTGTTTTCTCCATAGTATTTTCAGAACACAGACACATTCCCAGGAAGCAGTAATGCTTGAAAGGCCCGCAATTTCCTCCATTTTAGTCGAAGGATATTGATAATGATTCTAGAGCCTAATGATGTGAGTGGTTGCATTGTAGCACGATATTGTTTTGCACAGCTTTAGGGAAAGGCAAACACTTAATTTTTATACGTATAAATGAGAGAGTTGGCAATAGCCTCAGTTAAATGTCCAACTAATTTGAAACAATTGTAATGAAGGTATACTATTATTTTTTTCTGTCGCGCTATAATCCAAATCGGTCCGGCGTTGCCTGTTTTTATGATATATTAGGCTTAGGAATATTCGGTGTCTTGAATTGTTCATCACATTGCACTAACACCATTTGGGGGAACTGACCTGTTTACGCATTTTTACTGGAAGGAGACGACGAGGTAAAACTCCCGCTATCCTTACATTGTGTATTTCCATCGCCTTTGTTATGTCCCTGAAATGCATTTTCCTAAGTTGAGAGTATTTGATACTTAAGCAGCCTATGGTTTCTCCACTTACATTCATTACACCTGTGATTTAATAGAAACAGTTGAGAGGTTACATATAGACTAAGTAACAGGCTTCAGTAGAGTAGAGTAAGCTACATACAGCCAATTAAATAATAATTTTGTGCTCTGGAACACCATGATTACTTTAATCATTTAATTAAGATTGATATATTTCAGTGAATTAAAATTAATACTTCAACTAATGTACGTCACACTATATACTTATGTACATAAATATTATTTGACCTGAACATAAAGTACAATTGTTAAGGTATTGAAATTATTATATAAATTGAGCAGGCAATATGAAATAAGTATAAGTGATGCGAAGAGTTAATTTTATTAATTAATGAGTGGTGGTGCTGCATACAGTGTGACATGCAGTTCGTACATCTACTGCTGTGGCTACGTGCTGTGCTTTGAGTCACTTCATTTTGTTCTGCGTCATATGTGTGATCACATGGTTTTGGCAACAGCTGCGATGGGAACGAGCTTCGAATTTGCGGATACGTAACGAAGAATTTGCTAATCAAAATTGCTTTTAATACACCTTCACTGTGCACTTCGCTTTTATCGTATACTGTAAGCATCAAAAAATAATTTTTTTTGCAGGTGGGACACTCCGTAACGTCGATATACACGTACATTGACAAATGCTGGCTTAGTGCTGGTGTTAGGGGAGGAGTCATTCCAATTTACAACAGCGTAGAAACAGCAACACTTGCTGTCAACCTAACTGAAGACGCAGGAACACCGAAAATCGCATATTTATGTTACATTAGCCCACAGTGGACGGTGTGTATTATAACCAGTGCACATTTGTTGAAGGAGTACGTATTGAGCAAGTAAATTGACTGGTCTCTGGTAAGACATAATAGGGGTAATAAAAGATAGGGATGTGTTAAAAGGAAGAGACTCTGTGCGTTGCGGTGGGCCAGAAGGGTCTAGAAGTTGTCACAGATAGTCAATGTCAATATAAAGGGGTATTGTTCAGATTTTTAAATAATGGAAATTTCTAAACTGTGACAGTTTTATACCTCTTAAATCTTGCGGGGGAGGATGAGTAGTAGTCACGAGTCCACGTTGAGAGAAACGGCTAGGACGCTTTTTTTTTGGTATTCATACAGGTCACAATACGGCGACGCGTTAGGACATTGGTAGCCAATCAAGTGACGGAATTCGAAAATTCTTACTTTCGAACCTATTACGAGAGTGGGAAATCAAAGAAGACAGCCAGTTGGAAATTAGGGAAGTGGACAGAAGGTTCATGTAGTGGAGATGAAATAAAAACGGGGGTGCCAGTTAGTTGCCGCGTAGCGACGCATAAGAGAGTGACTGTTTAGCCAGGGCAAAGTAAAGACAGTAATTTGGGTGACCGCGAAAAGGTGGAGTGTCAATAATTCCAATGCCGCGGCCATACTTCACATGTCGTATATCTGTAATTAATTTGGACAATACAAACAAAAAGGGAATTATAAAGAAAATAAATAGGATTATTAAGTGTCGTAACCAAGTTCCGACATCCGTGTGCAGTGACTGGTTCTCCTCAATATTCCGGGTCCTCTACAGAAACACTTAGATTCCCTGTAATAAAGAGTCCGGCTTTCATTATGAGCTAGAACGGGTATAGTATGAATGTACAGAACATTTATTTTCCCGCTTCACAGATAAACGCCGGCCCGATGTTCTGTTGAGTTTCTATTAGACTATGTAATGTTTATTGTTACTGCCGTCGTTTGTCCAGCTACAGCCATCGACTGAAAAACCTCCAGGAGGGGCGTCCTGCGATGCAAGGCTGGCGGAGCTTTAGGCCGGCGCTTATCGGTGAAGCAGGAAAAAGAACTTCCTGTTTACCATAAGTGACAACACTATCCACAGAGAAGTGTCTGATTTTATATCCCCATATAAGTTCACCTTCGGGGCCAGGGCAATGTGACATATCACATTTAGTAGGACTCCTCTGGACGGGTGATCAGCCCGTCGCGGAGACCTCTACCTGTCAACACACAACATTCAGTAGACATCCAACCAAATCCGAACACGCAATCCCATCAATCAGACGGCCGCAGACCCACGCCTTAGAGCGCGCGGCCACTGGGATCGGCTATCCATTCAATGCAATATATAATATTAAATTCTAATCTTACCTGCACGTTTCGGCTTATGTTAAGCTGTCCTCAGGCTGTGTACAGCTATGTAAAAAGAATGTAGAAAATTTTCGTAATGTTATTGAAAAAGGAGATATCAGATTTGTCAAAAATGTTATGTTCATATACTATAATGTAATTATTTATAAAAAACACATATTACAAGCTGTTGTTATTTCATTATGTAATAATGGTCTTTTTATAAGCATTTGCAATACAGTATATTGCATAACATATGACACAATTTAGATAAGAATTTTTAATAATTATATGTATCCATTTTTTTAGGCTACATTGGTTTGTATGGTTTTAAGCAGCTTGAGATTGACTTACCATAAACCGAAACTTGTAGCTGAGAATAGTATGACTAACAAATAGGTGTTGTGTTAAACCATTCAGTATTGGCATGTAAATACTTGTATATATAAATATATAAAACAACAGGAATGAGCGTATAAATTACATATTATCATACAGGATACAGAAATTTGTGTCACAAAGAAACGAAATATTTATGTCTTGTTACGTTATTTTTGTCTAAAGCTGTCTATCGGTCTCTTATTGTTAATTGTACTTGCAGAACATAAAGTTGGATTTCGGACACTCTTAAGGCACTAATGTGTGTCCCACGTGCGATACGGAAAAATCACATGTTTGTACTCTCAGGTGTGAAATACACATTTCTAACGTAACAGTACCGAGACTTGAATGTGTGATTATCTACTTAGAACTTTGTTTCACTCTGAATTGTCAATTTATGAGGGCGCACGAATTCACGTGTTAGGTCGGACTCTAAGTTGCGTCCTTATGCTTATTCACGTTATAATATGGCTGTAGACACATTTTTCGGTGAGGCTGCCGTCGTGGACTAATTGAATTTCCTGTAAGTAATCCCAAATTTAACCCCCATGTTGTCTTTTCTCTTGACTTGTTAAGGGAAAGTTTTTGGATCTGTGGTGGTAAGGGTATAAATCCCCCCCCACACACACACAAACACAATTATATGTGCACACGACACTTTATTTCTCCCCGCACCTACAGTTTCTGCAGCCGGCTGCCTGCTGGAGGCCTGTGTGTCTCGGGTTTCACTGTATACTGCTTCACTTGCAGTTCTCACTTGCCCTCGCAACTGCTGTGTCAGGTTTGTGATGAAGTGGTGCTCGGACGTTAAATATCCTGGCTAGGTGGGTGAGCTAGTCAGTGGCGTCGGTGCTTAGGGCGGACAACCCTACCACCTTCATGTGCCGATTGTCTTGAAATCTGGGAACCTCAACACCGTGGAACCCTCAGGGACTGTCCAGGCGTGTAATGGGATTGCTTTATGCAACGTGACTGGTGTTTTTGTTCTTCATATGTAGAAGGAACATGAAGAATGATATTGACTGATTCATCTTATGCGAACAGAACAAAATGCATTATGTATAGTAGAAACCGGAATTCTAAAACAGCTACGAATAAATTTCGTGTTTTCAATTTATTCTGGACCGATGTTTTGAGGTAATCAAGATATGCTGGACCTGTTATAACATTAATTACTTATTAGTTTAAAAGTGACCAAAGTAACTAGCAGCAAAGTCCTGTATACGAATGTTACGTTAAGTCTTACGCTGAAAGAAGTTCTTACTTCTTGTTGGACAGTAATAATTTGTGTGCAAACCCGCCATTGGATGTTACGTTGAGCCAATTGAATCCAGTACATACTTTCAGACACTATATCCCGAACTGCCGACTGAATTTTTTCTTCCGCCTTTCCTACCACTGTGGCTTTTTTTCGATTTCCTCATTTTACTTATGTTTCTTCCTATTTATCTCATAAAGCGAGTGAACGTTTTTTAATCAATTTCATTAAGATTCATTATAAACAAAAAGTTTCTACATTTGTGACTGTGTACGTTTTCATATCTTGCTCTTCTGTTTCATTTAAAATACCACCAGTACAATTACACACGTTAATTACTATTTTGTGTTACATGTATATTAAATCACATTGTTCTAAAAACGCTATGAATTTTACGTGGTTATGTACAATTGAATGCAGCGAATTTTAAGGAGGATACAATTAACACGCTTGTTTTTTACCCTGTGTACAATCGAATATTTGGGGCAATGTCTGAGATATCTGTTTTTATAAACGGGACAGGCGTTTGAAATCAATGCATTAAGTTGCGCACTCTTTGATGATGTCTGTGTTATTAGAGGTTCAAAAACCTACTTTTCGGCATAGGTAAAGCAACCCGTGACGTTGCTACAGAAGCTTTCTTCTGACTTGCATGAGTGTCGGAAGCACGACCTACTTTTGTACAAGTGTTTTGTGCGCTTTTTCATGAGTCCTACGGATTTACGCGCATCATTTTATCCTCTTATGGCGGGCTATTGTGAATGCGGTAATGAACCGTCGGGTTCCATAAAATGCAGGGAAATTCTTGAGTAGCTCAAGACCTGTTGTCTTCTCAAGGACACTGTTCCTTCGAGTTAGTTAGTTTTCAGTCAGAGGATATTACACAATTTTAAGTTTGCTTGTTCTTAGTATTTGATGTAGGCCAACGAATGTGAATTTAATTATATTTATAGGGCTCATAGCTGGAACAAATAATTTTGTTCACTGGGTGTGTGGATACACATATACTGTCATTAGGCACGGTCGCAAAATTGCGAAAAACGACTCTTAGCTTCGTCATGTCCGTCCGTCTGCAGGGAACAACTTGGCTCTAACAGTACGGATTTTAATGAAATTTAATATTTGAGTATTTTTCGAACAATTGCAAAGAAAATTCAAGTTTTATTACACTCGGAGAAGAATGACGGATATTTTACGTGAAGACCAATGTACATTTTTGATCATATCTCGCTCAGTTACTCTTAGAATGAGAAATGTTTCAGACAAAATTTGTAGAGATAATCAAAATAAATTTTGTGTTCATTAACTTTTTTTTCTAAAATCGTCCCGTTTATGAGATAATATGGAAAAATATGGTACAGCGGGGCAGGCCAGATGATAATGTGGCGAATGCGCATTCCATGCTGGATAAATAAGGCTACAGACATACGTAATTGTTACTGCTTTTACACTGCAACAATGGTTGCATGAACGCGCCGTAATATTACATCATATTATAGTGCTTGTCTTGCTAATTTAGGTACCGCAAAGTTTGGAACTACCAGCTGTGATGTTCCGGTGTCTTAAATTTACTCACTCAGTGTTAATAGAATTGGAATTTGAAGTCTTTCTTCATGATTATGCTCTTATAAATGGATAAATATCAGTGACTTGTTGCAAGATGATGAGATTCTGTGTTGAGACATCGTTAAACGTCACATAGATGAATGCGTAAGTTTCCGGAGAACTTTCGGTGTCCATCTTTTGGGTGACGATTTTTTTTTCCTTCCCAGTATATATTGCAATCTGTCCGCGGACATCCAGCAGTTGTGTTGACGGTCACTATTAATGGCATGCAGGCGATACGTCCAGTGAGATATCTCCTATTCTTAAGTTCAATCATATTTGATTGATGTTTGGCTCCTCATAGATGAGGTTTCTATAACATACACAACGACACACCACATTCGGTAGGACTTCTCTGGACGAGTGGTCAGCTTGTCGCAGAGACCTCTACCTGACAACACACAACACTCATAATAGGCAGATATCCATGCCCCCGGCGGGATTCGAACCCACGATCTCAGCAGGCGAGCGGCCGAAACCTACGCCTTAGACCGCGCGGCCACTGCGACGGGCGACAAAATACCGTGAATGCGAAAGCTGTAGTTTATGCCGAGGAAGAACTGGGTCGATTCTGTAGGAGGAATGCAACGAATGTGGCCAATCAGATACACGGAAAATGGAGAGGGAATGTGTGTAGTCAGCACCCAATAGGATACGGG
>Ga0209629_10001950_pt1 | contig 13614 bp, 10 predicted proteins | sample TergutCu122P5_FD_187286 | JGI IMG/M metagenome (GOLD analysis project Ga0209629, IMG submission 187286) | Cubitermes ugandensis P5 segment gut microbial communities from Kakamega Forest, Kenya - Cu122 P5 (SPAdes) (version 2) | ecosystem: Host-associated > Arthropoda: Insects > Digestive system... | reverse complement strand
ATGCTGAATAAATCCCGAGTGTGATCGCTGTAGCTTCTTTCCTTCCTGGCCGGGCTTAGGACTTATCAGCACCCCCTTGTATATGTAATTGAACTCATACACAATCGTCCCATGATAATTATTATGGAATTATATTAAGAATATTTAGTATCTTTTAACCATACATAATTGTAACAAATATGACACGTTCTTGTAACAGACCTGGTAATGGCCGACAATTAGGCCGGAACATGTAGGCTGTATGATTTTTATACATCGTAAACAAAGTTGTATCTCACAGAATATCCCCTTTTCTATTGACACGATATATCTACCAAGTGTTTAACGCTTTTCACAGGCTCTAGTGTACGTTTCGACAGCTTACTCTCACTTCCCTCTACAAGAGGTTGAAGAAAAAACATATTCTCCACCCCATGATCCAAGAGGAATAACGGATACCATCTACTGGCTAAGTGAAACAGACTTCCAGGCTATCGAACCTGCGTAAGTATTTGGTTAAAGCCTTTTCGGTACCCTTGTGGATAGGTAATGAAGTTTTTCATGTCTTACTTGTACAGATTGGAAGAACAGTGGACAGCAGCACTAGGTTGCCTAGTACATAAGAGTTAAGAGTAATAAAACGTAGTATTACTAAAATATCTCACAGAACTCGCGAAACTATAACCAAACCAAACCAAACCAAAAGAGGGTTGCATCTGTACTTCAGGCTTTTTAGCCACAACTAACATATCCTTATTTTTCTCCTGTTACTACTACAGTAACAAAACTCATTACATTACATACATACTTACATACCACAATTAGCAGCATTACTCTGTTACTGATTTGGCTTTAAATTAGAAGGAAGTAGATGCGTAAATTTAAAAAAAAATCTCTTTAGATCATCATAAGGATGCGGCTCAAAGCATTCGTAAGTACTGAAATGTAATGTACATAAAAGCATTTACAAAGTTGTCCCCCCCCCCCCCCCCCCCGGGAGCTTGTGGATTACACAGGCTTTCAAATGCGTATAAACTAGATAACATTTCAGGTCAAATTGTATCTATACTTCTAATTTGTGCTAAAATATTATTAATTCATGTACAAGAAACCAATGACATGCATTGAAACCAGGACAGTTAGTTTCTTCATCAACCACTATATTCACACTTGAGTAGAAATCAAAAGGAAGGGCCATTTATTTTTTTGCTCTATAAAATATGCATTAAATGCAATATTGTCAGATTTGTCTTATAGCTTGTCCACGCAGGTGCTAATGCTGTCTGCAAGGTTCCTGATGCTATCTGTGAAGAACGTTTTAGGATACAGATAAAGCCATGTATGTATTATATCACTGATCCCTTCATCGTGTGCTAGTTGGCATTCACGATATGCATCGATATGCAATCCGCAGATAAGGTAACCAATCAGGCGAGGACTGGAATATACACTTGTTGAGGGAGAATTTGAAATTCCAGTTTTCAATTTGTTCCAGTAATAATCAGTTTGTTCCAGTAATAACTGCTGTATCATGATGTCAATTGTTGGAATTCCTCTTGTCAGCATTCTTCTAGATAAAAGGCACAAACTTCACAAAAAATGAGATGGTCATGGATGATGGAATGCGCAGCTCCAAACCTGATGTCCAAGATGTCAACCGTATGGATGACAGCAAACATATGTCCTTCTGAACCAAAACATTAACTGTGAAACCAACAATTAGGTGACCGAAGCAGTCTTCATCAAGGAAGCTTGTGTCATTCTGGACCCTCTACAGTTCTTAGCATGATACAGTTTTCTCAGTACAAATTCAACTCTCTTCTGTCACTGACCAAGAAAATTGAAGGACAACAAGTTTAATAAAACGATACAATCGAAAGCATAGCCAACCTGTTGCAATGCTACTGCACCAGCTTCACTGGATGTAAAGATTACTCAAGATGTCCCTAGACTTGGCTAAGCATTTAATAATCTTGATGTGCGCAAGAACACTGTTTGAGCTGCTGTGTGACTTTAGTTGTATTTTAATCAAACGTGTCGAAAGAGGCTATTAGGTGTTAATGTTACACAATGATAACCCGAAATTACAAAATTTCACAGACTTACCCTAATATCGTCACAAAAATATTATCTTTACTAATTCCAATGCAATTAAATCTTCTGAACACATACACACACACACACACACACACACACACACACAAAATAGCATAAGATTTATGACTAACTGTTTGTGTGTTATGCAGAAATATGAATCATAAGTAGTACTTCAGAAGCATATTGGCAAATGACAATTGCAAAAGACTTTGAGAAAGAACTATGCTTCAGCCATATACCCTCTCAGCTGGTAGATATATTCTTGGTATCACAGAATTTAAGTGGTTCACCAGAGGTGCAGGAAAACTTGTGTAAATGATTCACACAATACCTAGAAATATAAACAAATGTCTCAATAACTACGTACTTTTATTTCTTATAGTAACTGCCCAAAAAGTTATACAGTCAATCCTCTTGTTGATGGTTGTGGCATCAAATACTTTTGTCACTTCACGATTATTCTATACCAGTCATTTCACTGGTGCTAGTACTATTAATTATATCTTACATCAGTGTCAAGTAATAAAATACGATGCTTTCACAACCAGTTTCACATTTGAAGTCACTATTACCTTTTACGAGTAATACACTTATGACTTTCTAAGTACAACATTTTAACTGTAACTGCCCAAATCAAAGTGACCCAAATTACGTAGTCACCTAGCCAACTCTAATAGGCTTCTCTCTGTTGGCATGAGTATGCGGTAGCTGGTATCCTGGTCAAATTTCATCCCAATACTTTAATTTTTCTCATGGTCCCCAATTGGCTAACTGTTAATTTTACTGTCTTCTCATAGTCCATAACGTTAAAATTTTGAATACTGTCTCGTCATTGATTACTAGTGACGTAATGTTGCTCCCCCAGGTGCTGTAACTGGCATTAACCCCACATAAGAGTCCTACCAGTTTTTCTTAAGGTACAAGCAAGACTAACATTGTATCCTCATCTGCAAGATTTAAGAGGTCCAGAAACTGTCAAAAACTACAATTTTAACTATTCCAAGATGTTTGAAACCCATTAATCTTGACATTGACAAAATGGAAAAACTACCAAGTCCCTATTACTAGTCACTAGGTGCCTAGTCTAACTCCTTCTAACAAATCCCATCTCCCTTCATCTATTGCTCAATACAGCTGTCACACTTGCCCATTGCATCAATCTGGTCAACCTCTGTCAACACATCTATCTAATAATAGAATTTGATGACAATACAAAAATTTACTTCCCATGCGACGGTTATAACCGGTACTGCAATATCGACAATACACAAACAGTATACATATTCAGCAAAATCTTTGTTTAATACTCTTTTTCCAGGGCTATTAAAAATAACCATGGAGCACTGGAAGGGTGACTTATAGAACTCAGAGTTAAGATGTGTATTCCCATGTTTTGCCATTAACTTTTCAACAGACACTTCTGTGAAGTACCTACTTAGAGCTCTTCCACTGTCTCAATTATTATTCTTGTCTCCTCAACATCAACTTAACCTCCCTTGCTGGAATTTCACCGTTTTCCTTTGTGTGCATAAAATAATTTTAGATTTACAGCATGACTCAGAGATGTTGATGAAGATATGTGTATTGTAGAAAATGACAAAATGGAGATTGTTAAATTATCACTGACATATCAGAGAATCATGTTTCCTGGACCATCAGTGTCCAGCACTCTACAAAGCTACGCCAAAACCTGAGTAGAGTTCACCTCTCGATACAATGTTATGTGGCAGAACTGTTAAATCATTACATGACTTTCTATTTGGAAACTGAATGTGAGAGCAAATATGACCACTGACATGTTTTGTATGCTTCTGTTTAATTTTGTAAATTATGTATTCTTATTTTTATGTTATGTCATGTATTTTTATTGTTATGTTTATGTATTCTTATTGTTATGTAAGTTCTGTCCTGGGTATTCTGTTTCATTGTGTCGTTCTGTGTATTATTTGTGTGTATATGTGTACTGTACCACCGGGTGTCAACCCAGTTGCAGTCAATAAATACATCCTATCATATCATTCGGCAAAATAAACTGCTAAAATAAAAGCCAAAATTGAAACACACAGACTCTTGTATACAATTATGTGGCAAAATTAATCACCCTCCCTGCAAACAGCAAAGTTTTTTTGTATGACAGGCTGTGTTTTTGAAAACTGATGTGTAAACTACAAACTTCATACAAATGCGGGACTGGACCAACACAAGCCACAATGTAACTCTCCCCCAAATGATTAGTACAGAGTCCACCACAAATTTTTGACCATTTCATAGTAATTTTAGATATAGAATATTCAAAAGGAAGGACAAACAGAACAGCATTTCCTAAACCGTGTTCTGTGGAGCATTGCACTACCATGTAATGTGAAGATGTGTTACATAAGAAAATTTCAATTGTAGCAAAATGCTCCCCACTTGTATTCACAAATAACCTGGTAATTCAATTGGATGCAGTTCATTCCACACTCATCTCTGTATGCTGTACCAGCCAGCCAGTGTTTTCATGCAAAAATATTTAAACAGGGCGCTGGGCCCTCGTGGTCTATTCTAGGGTGAACTTTACCTCTACCTTTAGCTGGAATGAAACATAGTAGGTGATATCCTTGAGCACTCAGTTTGACACTACACAGTGAGGAAGTTAATAAGACAGAAATATATGATGTACCCTTGATCATTACATCTAGCAATCTTTCTGTTGGAAAATGAGATTTATGTGCTTTGATTTGCTATTTGAGAACCAGGAGGATTTCATGACCAAACAAGTTTCAGAAACTCTCAGGCAAATGTAGAGTAGACATAGAACCTTCCAATCACTCATCTATCTCATGCAATATGTGCAAAGAAATTTACAGGTCCAAGAATCATGCATCATCCAATAAGGACAAAAACACAGCCAGTGAGCTGAGAATTTTTAAGGTTTCTATATGGTGCCAAATCACTGCAATTCAGAATTCACTATAAATAAATGTATCTCGTTAATTCTTCCATTGTCTTTAACAGGATACTTGGCAAATGGCCCAACACATATTGCTATACCAAAGCTCTGGCTGAACAAGTAATTCACGAATGCAGAGGAGACATGCCAGTTGCAATATTCAGGCCATCCATAGGTGAGTATACACTTCGCACTCTGTACAACAGCTAATGCTTTCGCTCCAAACAGTTCAAGGGTATTTTATGATATTAAATTTCTAAATCTAGAACCTTTACTCTAAACTCATAACAATTGCTTCTATGTTGCTATATCAGTGTTATATTAGACATGTTTCAATACCCAGTGTTTGATAAAGAAACTGCAGTAAAATATGAAGCAGTTATACTTATGAATTAAATTTTATATGAGTCAGGAAGAGTTAATGAGTGTAATGGGTTAGAGAGGGGCATTTTATTTGGGTTTACTTGCTTAAATAAGATATTTCCTCTTGACAAAATATATTTATATTAATATATTAATTACATGACAATGTCAGAATAAAGAGATAGGATTGCATTCATAATCTGCAAAAATTACAAAGTTATATGCAGTTTTACTGACTTGTTAGCAAATCAGATTCATATCTTGTGGTTGCCAAGAATAAACAAGACAGTCAATGCACATATAATGGAACATTAAAGCACTTACAAGTAAATATTTTTGCTGTGGAAAAGCAAAGGTTATTACATATTCTGAGGGTGTGTGTGCACGCATGTGTGTACCCTTAGTTTCCGCAACAATGCAAAATGCATGTGCTGTATTATATTGTCATTCGTGGTCTGTCTGACTCTACCAGATTTCTCCAGATTATCTCATAAACAGCACTTTTTTTTCTGGAGAAAAGTTATTCAACACAAAACATGTTGAGATCTTCTCTACAAATTCCCTCTGAAAGATTATCATTCTGAGAAGAACTGAGCAAAATATTATCATAAATGTACATAGGTCTAAATGTAAAGTATCCTGTATTCTTGTCAGGTTTTCGTGAAACTTTAATTTTCTCAACAGACTTTCGAAAAATATTCATATATAAAATGTCATGAAAATCCATCCAGTTGGAGCCAATCTGTTCCATGCGGACGGACGGACATGACAAAGCTAATAGTAGCTTTTCGTAATTTTGCGGACATGCCCAAAAACCAAATGGAGTTATACATATGGCTATAATTTCTCGAAGGATGTCAAACTTCCACAAAACTTAACATCTGCACATGCTAGACAAAACAGCTTATTCAAGTGATATATTCTTCTGCTGCATAGTGATCAGCACGTGGAAGGATCCTGTTCCTGGGTGGATCGACAACGCAAACGGGCCAACTAAGGTACCATTAGGTGCTAGTTTAGGTATGGTGAGATCCACTTATGTGGACAGGAACAGAGTGGCCGACATTGTGCCTGTGGATATGGTTGTGAATGCTATGATAGCAGCTGCCTGGGAGACGTCTTTCAGAAGGTAACAAAGCATATACTCTCCTAAGCCAGTGGGGTAGATTGTTGTAGTTGGGTTATTCCTGCCCATTACAAACACAGCGTCAGAGGCTGTACATTAAAACGCAAAACAAAACCAAAGTACAAAACCTAATAAACCTTGAGAATATGAGCCAAATTTAGTCATTTTTAACATCAGTGGGAAGATCAAAATAATATTTATGGTCGCCCCAGAACTATTTTATATAGACAAATTAAGAATGTTTTGTTGTCCTTCCTGCAGAAAGACATAAATATTTATATATAATTAATATTAATTAATTATATATATTATGTATTATATAATTAATATATTAATATATATAAAAACACTAAATATTTTGCATTGTCAAATTTCATGGAAAACCGTCCATAGGAACCTGAGCTGTTTCATACGGACAGACAGACAGACAGATGGACAGCCATACAGACAGACAGGCAGACATGACAAAGTCGCTTTTTGGAATTTTGCGAAAGTTCCTAAAATGGAGAGTGTTTCATAACAAGGTAATGAAAGGAATACTAGTGCCTAAAATTGGCCAGTAAGAGGATATTTAAAAAACAGCGTAATGAAGAATCTATAATTTATAATCTTTTCCCACTATTATAAGGGTGCTTAAATCAAGGACGAGGCATCCACGTCCTAGGATATATCACTTATGGATAAGTTATATGCGTACAATCGTGTGATCTGAAACCCTTGGGAGAAGTAACTGCTTGTAGTGCTGTAGTCCTTCTGCCTTGTAGAGTGTCATTAAAATAAACTCATACACACGACTTCTGACTTGATCTACCTGCAGGTAAATTGACACACAGTGTTATGTGTGAGGGGAATAACTTATAAAAATTAAGCAGAAATATTAGGCATCACTGGACAAAATTATCCATTGGGGTGACCAGGCACGTAAGAATTGTGCTTGGTGTTACATTCCAAAAGATGGAAGCTTTCACAGACAAAGACGAAAGAAGCTCAAATCACAAACATGGTTCAAATTTTGAAATGGGTTTACAGACATTGCAGTGAATTTTTTTCATAACAAATATGAAACAGACTTTAAGACCCTCTCTGTTCATGAATATTGAAATAAAGCCTCTTCACTTTTTTTCATTTAGTCAAAACTTTTCTACCGATAGGTGCAGAGGTTTTAGAAAGAATTTTCTGAAATAAAACTACTCTATACAAATATAAAAATTTTGCAGCTCTAATAATTTAACATGGTATGCGTGAATATTATGTGAAAGTAAGTTTTCTTTTTTAAGAAACATAGTAGCATTTTCATCAATTCTTGTCTTCTGCTCTTTTTCAGGAATGGAGACACGAAAGTTTACAATTTTGTGTCAAATATCCAGCAACCTGTCACCTGGGGAGGTTACCTGGACGCCTGCAAGAGCTATGCAATCAAAAACCCACCATTGCGTGCTCTGTGGTACTACATCCTGATCGCTTGCCGCAAAAGATACACATTTCTTGCTACATCATTCTTTTTGGACTTCATTCCTGCCTGCCTGAAGGATATAATACCTTTTCTCACTACTGGAAAACACAAGTAAGAACTTTTCTATATTTCTGAACTAAATATCAAAAAAAGATACACCTTTCAAATTATGTTCTTTGCGTTTATATAGTGGGATACGAATATATGTGGTGGTAGGAAATATTCCTCTCCTGAGGAGACAGTTAAAATCAAGAAGTTCCATCATTATCTGAAAACTTCAAGCATGGCAGCTTGAGTATTTTTTGGTTTATTTAACTGTTTTTTGTCAACTGCCTACATTATAAAGCATTCAGTCAGAAACTATGTCATTAGTTACAGAGACACAATGAACACACATTAGACAGTAAGTATTTTAATATGTTCCTGAGCACCTTATCTCTAGCAGAAGCAATAATCATAAAAAAAACCTACATCAGTCAGGAAGTTAGAGTCAGTACTGTTCCTTCTAAGCAAGAAGGTCATGGGTTCGATTCCCGATGGTGTCAGAAATTTTAATTGACATAATACTTCCAGCCGCACTATGGCCCTGGCATTGACTCAGCCTCAGAGAGCAATCAGTACAAGGAATATTTCCTGGGGGTAAAGGCGGCCAGTGCATATGGGTGATGACCTTATCACCTTCATTTGCCAATTGTCTTGAAATCTGGGAGCCTCAACATCCTGGAACCCTCAGAGTCTCTAAAGGCCTGTTCAGGGATTGCTTTCTACTCCTCTTTCTGTTCAACTCACCTTATAAAAACAAGTTTTGAAATGCCAGTCTCCTGCCTTGAGCCTACTAAAAATATTCCTCGACACATGACAAAGCTCATGTCTGGAAGTATGACTAAGATCCCTTTAAGCACCGCCTTTCAATTCTTGTAAGGATATGGACATTTTATATAAACTAGACATCATGCACTATCCCTCATGTATAAAATTCACATGGATAAAAATGTTGGGATCTAGAAGGGCATCATCCATGACTTATTAAGTGGTTCGCCAAACACTTCTTCTAATGAAAATATTAATATATCTGTTGTGCTGGCCATAGCATTGTTCTGCATAAAGTAATGTTATATTTTTCTTTATCTCTTAGTTCCCTGAAGAATGGTGTTAGACTTCATCACAATTCACTCTCGAAATTAGTCTTTCTTCCACAACCACTTACTGCACACCAGACTCCGACTTCACGGTTGTGCGAAGGATCTCTACAAACTCCTCATGGATTTTCAAAAGACCTACATCTATTGCTTTACTGTTTCAGTCCATTTTGGATCAATGCAGAAAACGTTTCCTCTTCAATCAACAACATTTCTGTATTTTCTGTGTTTTTACCACCAGATATTTCATTCATATATTTTACAGTTTTCTATGCACACTCTCTTGACACAGGATACATTCTTACAAAAACTGGGTGACTTTTTTCCCCATAAAAACCTTTGTTCAGCTGAATTAGGCATATTTTAGAAGGGCACTAAGATCACCTGCACTCTGCCACTGATAACAGATGATGAAACTCCAGTAGCTTGGCTCAAACTTACATTATAACACAACAATCATGTCAGATTATGGGTATGCTCAAGACAAGACCGTGTTTTTTTTAAGCTCAGTAGACGTAATATATCTAACTACTTGTGTGATTTAGTTAACTAACTAAGGGCATCACAAAATAACAGTCGCATAGCTACACAAGTCATACCCCCTTTTTTCTGAACCTGGGTTTCATTACTCTAGGGACTAGTGATCTCTGCTTGAGCCAGCTGACCCCATTTCACACGCTATGTTATACAGTGCAATATAATGTTTCCATCACTGACCTCATCCCTTCCCTTCAGGTTTCCCAACTACAATTCTGTGGAGCCAGGATAGTGAATACTTTGAACACATCCTTTTCTGTTGCTACCTTTCATACTTACCAACTGTGCAGAAGTCAGTGTTCAGGAGTCCATTGATATTACCATACAAAACACTAGGCAGGGTTATATCTGAAAAAGGTTAAAAATGAATAAGAGTCATTCAGTAGGTCTTTTAGTGTCAGAAATCAAGTACCACTTCCCATTGCATTATAAATCTCACCCTTAAAACTGACCCCTTCAAAAACTGAGATAATTTGTTATACATGTTGTATTTACTTATACAGGAATGTGGATGCTCTTTTGAGATATATAAATTTGGCGGGACAGTTATCACGATTTTCAACACAAGAATGGAAGTTCCACGATTCAAACATAAGGTCACTACTGGGCAGTCTCTCGTCTGAGGATCAAGAACTGTTCTACTTCGACCTCACTCAGCTGCAATGGCAACAGTATCTGGCAGACTACATGGCTGGCACAAGATATTTCCTGTTAAAGGAAGATACAAGCACAATCCCTGCAGCAAGGAAGCGGTACAAAATGTAAGAACACATAATTGAAGGTGCCAAACTTTATAGTTGAAATTGGTTTATAATTTACAACCAGTTGTCTACTGTATACAAAAGTAAAGCTATAATTATTAAGACATCAAAACAAAAACAAAAAAATGGCGCACCTGCTAGTTGTTGCCAGAAATTGTGCAGTCCGATGAAGTAGTCACCAGACACTACAGCACACGTTTATGGAAAAGCAATGCTAAGTTGACTCCATACAACAGAGATTACATAGGAAGACCCTATTTTAAAACCTTCTTACATATCAAGGGGTTTGTAGTACCTGTAGAAGGGAAAGGAAAAACAGCTGGGGGGAAATGGATGTTTTAAGTACTAGTATATCTGTAAATTAGGGCCCCACAAATCCTGAGGTCCTGATCCCTAAATTGTTATGGTACAGCCTAATGTTTTTAGTATAAGTATTGCAGATTTGCCTCATTACATATACGAATGTGCTTCAGTTTGCATGCACCAAACAGAAAGCCCAGTGATGTTCAAAATTCACTCAAGAATTTTGAGTCTTCAGTGTGCAGCTTTCTTCATTTTGCCTTTGTGGCGCCCATATTTTGCAGGTGGTTCCTAGAAATTTTGGAAAATTTGTGGATCCCTGCTATAAATAAAATGAACATTTGCATGAATATCATCATTCAAGGTTGCAAAACTGTAAAGAATTTATTTTAAAGCTATGCAATCACGAAACACTGTCATATATTGTGACCCACATCAGCTGATAAGTAACACTCCTTCTATTGTTTCAGGCTTTATGCACTGCACTGCTTCTGCCTAGTTGGATTAATACTGCTCTGGTTCAGAACGGTACAACGATTACAGAAAAGGCTGCCCATAGGACGTCAGTAATTGACAGAAAATCCATGTCTTTTTATCCTGTCCCTGTACACTGAAGCTGACACATGATTTATACCACATTTGAGGCCTGCATCCACCAGGATATCCAAGTCCATTTTCCTCCTACAGTTCAACTTCCAAGTCTGAAAGTACTGACCACCAGATTCGAACCTTTAGACTATTTACCAAAACACAATGAAACTTGCCACCGTTTCTACACATTCAGAAACCCGGAAGTAGAAATTAGCAGATATCGTACCTGTTGTTCTTGGTCTCCACTGCCCCTTTGTTTTATAGAATTTATGGGGTTCTTTCTAGATAGGAATTTATTGACTGATAGATTACAGGGTTTCATTGATGAACTAGGTCCTGAAACTTGCCTAATTAGGGCACCAGAAAGTTATAAGTTTTGCAGTTAGGATGTGGACACATGGTAGACCATGTTTAATGGGCAGTGTTGCTGCTATGTTTATTGTACAGCCAAAAGTCCCTTTCCTTATTAAGTGAAACAAAAAGAATTTTTCTCAAAAATGCCTGTGTCAGGGTTTGAACCTGAATTGCCAGTCCATTTCAGGACTTAAAACTGAAAGTCCAACAACAGACACTTAAGTCTTATTCATTTTTAGTTAGTTAGTTAGTTAGTTAGTTAGATAGATAGTCAGCTAGCTCATTAATCACTTAAATTTTTTATACTGTGTGGGCAATATGCCAATTGAATAGACTCATTTTTGATACAGTGATAAATTTCTTGAAGGCTGGTGGATGTTATTTTTTTTTTTTTTGTCTAGCATTTATGTTATAACATTAGAACATAACTTTAATTTATTTTTGTTTTTAACCACAAATAAGAGAAATGATAGTAAACTTTGTAAATTAAGTGGTAGAATTTCTAGATTCTTAAATAAATATCTACTTGGGACTCTATATTTCTGCAACCTGTAATAATTCTAATTACATTCAGTTGTAGTTTAATAATTTTTGCCCTTTGTGAAGAGTTCATCCAAAATATTAATACATAGTTTGTAATAGAATGAAAATAGGCATAATAAACCATCTTCAGTGTTACCCATGACATAAAGGGCTTAACTGAGCCTATTGCATATCAAGCTGCACTCAACTTGTGTGTAATTTGTGCAATATTAATTTTCCGATACAGTGTACAGTGTACAGTGTACGTGTATATTCCAAGAAATTTTGTATCACATACTTTAGAAATTAATTTATTAGCATAATTCATGTTCAGATCAGTTTGGGGAATGATTTTAATTGTTAACTGTAAGAAACGTGTTGTACCAAAATTCATTAACAGTCAACTGGCTTGGAACCATGTATTTAAGGATTTAAATTCAATTCCTATATCATTTTTACAACATAATAGACCAGTATTGGTAAATATCGTACTAGCATCATTTGCAAATAAAATTGTTTTATATTTTGCATCAAAAGTTTTTTTATAAATCATTTACACAGAGTAGAAAAATTATAGGAACTAAAATTGATCATTGTGGAACACTGTGTTTTGTAACCCCCTGGTCGGAAAGTGTATTACGATTGAAATTTATCACCAATCTTTTATACCTATTCCCAAAGTATGATCTGATCCATGCATGAGATTTACCATTTATTCTACAATAAATTATTTTGGACAGTAGAATATGATGAAATACTTATCGTCAAACACATCATGCTTTATTGTGTGTGAGGCTACATTAAGACAAACTCATTCGAGCATACAGTGTGTAAAAGGAACCAACCAGCAACAAACCTACCTGGCAGACCGCCGCAACATCAACAAATTTCGTGTATACTTATAGCAAGTGGAAACAATTATTAAACAGTAATCACCTACTGAAAACTAAACAGCCAACATTGAATCTTCCCACAACTGAACAACAAGCCAGCACGGAATGTTACACGAAACGGAAAGAAACACAGAACCAGGGTTCCCCACAGATATGATACAAAACGACTCCACACCCAGTAAACCTATAGTAGTCCTACAAGATATGATTCACCGAGAACACCAGTTGCTGCTTTAACACCACCAACCTCTCACCATTAAAAGACATACTTCAATGTCTCAGAAGTTTTTAACCTCAGAAAATTTTACCATAGATGTGACCTTTGGTATACAAATACAGACTTTTAAAAACATGCGACTATTTCTTGTTATCTTTAAATTTTAATTTCTATTTTTTAGGTTTGAATTTTATACATTTATTCAATAGAAAAAGCGAACCTGTGTGAATTGTAAACATAGTTGGGATTCCAACATGTAACCAGCATCTATTAACTTGATTCGCAAATAGGCCTGATGATGGTCATGTAAGGACCGAAACATGTAGCCTCACACACAATAAAGCATGATG
>Ga0209629_10001949_pt1 | contig 13614 bp, 10 predicted proteins | sample TergutCu122P5_FD_187286 | JGI IMG/M metagenome (GOLD analysis project Ga0209629, IMG submission 187286) | Cubitermes ugandensis P5 segment gut microbial communities from Kakamega Forest, Kenya - Cu122 P5 (SPAdes) (version 2) | ecosystem: Host-associated > Arthropoda: Insects > Digestive system... | reverse complement strand
AGAGAGAGAGAGAGAGAGAGAGAAAATCACCGGGGATGAACAGTGTGGGTTTGGACATAATGGGTCAACTACTGATCAGATATCCTGCATTTGTCATACTGCAAAAAACTAGTAGTATGTAAACTATATATCATTGATGTAAGCATGTCATTCAGTTCATACCTTTTGCCAAATGTAAAAAGATGAAGAAATATGAGATGGTTAGGGCACTTCGGGAAGTTGAGAAATGCATACACAGTTCTGGTCAGATAACCGGAATGGGAAGACCACTTTCATGATATGGCCATGGATAGGAAGATAATATAAAAGTGGGCCTTAAAAGATACAAGGTGGGAGGGTGTGAACTAGATTAGTTTGGCTGGAGATAGAGACCACTGACATGCTAATGTGAACATGGCAGTGAACCTTAAACGTGTACTACAGATTCTGCTCCCTGAGTTACATAGTAAAGGTTCATTTTTTGTAACACCTTTTTCTATTATTACTTGTTTATGGATTGTAGTTTTCTGCTGTGCACTACATGAATATAATTTACAGTGTCGTGTATGGCAGAGGGATTTTCGGGACCGACGTGCATTGCAACCAGATGTGACGTATTATCCAGACCTCCAGCCACCCCCTAGCTATGTTGAGAATGCTATCAACTCGGTAACAACACGCTTTGTCAAGACTGCCACCAATAAAATGCGCTGTCCAATATTTTGCATGGCCTGGACTCCAGAAGGCCGCCGCCTGGTCACAGGTGCATCCAGTGGAGAATTTACACTTTGGAATGGTCTTACATTCAACTTCGAGACTATCTTACAGGTAATTTAATACTGTCTGTGTAAAAAACTCTGCAGTTGCTGTATATTGTGTGCATTGTGAACAATGTTGTATGCATATTTGTATACAAAAGAAGTGTTATCTAAAAATTGAAATCTAGAAAATGTGTTGTATACAGGATGGTGCAGAAACCTCTTTATAAGGTAAATTAACACATTGCCTCTAGTATCATGTGGCTATTTCACGGTTCTGCATATTTTTACATGTCCATTTTCTGGGTTCTGAAACTAAAGACATAAAACATTATGATTCCTACATGTATTAATGTTAATGCCATAGAGTTTTACGAGTTAAATCAATTTATGTAGTTGTGAAGAGAGATGTGGCTTTAGACTCACAAATAATACATATTTGAACTGAAGTAACTGTAACTTTTACAGCTGTAATTAAATTTTGTATACAAATTCTGTTTTGTCTGCAAATTGTGAAGAATTGCTATACATATTGTTATGTTTATGCAAAGAGTAATTCATGACCTTGCTGGATACTGGTTGAAACTGATAGGTCCAACTATCACGCTGCCTTGCTTGCAGGTTGCACCATGTTTGCCAGTCAGTCCTTTGTCATCATCAAATTTAAGTAGAATTCATTTTTGCTGCTCCCATATATTATCAAGTTGTTGGTTCAGCCCATTTTACTTATGAGCTGGCTAGCTTAGTGTACTTTACAGAATTAAGTAATTGAAGTGTTGCTGTGGGCAAAAGTTGATGGTAAAATGATCCCTGATTTTTATGTTTTTAGTGAAGTCAGTTCTTACAGTTGGCTGTGGTGTAATTTAAACCTTTTGAAATGCAACATGCGATGTTATGTATCGCCACTCCCTAGTCAGCCTTTTGTATAGAATCTGCAGTCCTATAAAAAGAATGGATACAGTTAGTAACATGTTTTGTGAGGTGGTAGTCCGTGAAGCAGTCAGCACAGAGGCTGACTCTGCCACTAGCATAAACACCCCAAGAAGACAAATTTCATCTAGTGTTTTACATGAATTTTTTAAGTGGTTTACATTATTTGTTTTGTTACAGGCACATGACAGTCCAGTGAGAACTATGGTATGGTCCCATAATGATGTGTGGATGGTTACAGGAGATCATGCAGGCTATGTGAAGTACTGGCAGAGTAACATGAATAATGTGAAGATGTTCCAGGCACATAAGGAGGCAATCCGAGGTCTCAGGTACAGACACTGCTATCTGGTACAAGCATAACACAACTGTTCGCCTTTGCTTCATATCTTCATTCATTAGCCATCTCATTGTTTCTCACCATTCATGGAAGTTCCATTCATCATATTTACTAGTAGTGATGTTACAGTGGCTTATTAATTGTTGTCTGTTTTGGGAATAAACAAAAGGATATCCTGTCCGTTCCTTTATCCATAGAAGACTGAGCATATTGTCAGTTGAGGTTCCCTACATTCCATCTGTAACTTCCTCACTCCACACCCTTGTACTCCTCTTCTAGTCAGTTACAGGTTAGCAAGGCATTTCCACTTAGTCCTGCAGTCAGAGGAGGTTAGTTGAACAAGTTCTTTTGATAAAATTCTGAAGACTGAGAAAAACTGCAAGTGTTTAAACAGATACAGTCTTCACTTTCATTCTGTCTTTCTAGAGATTAGATATTGATAGTTTGTCTTTGGTTGAATTGGGTTTATTGGTGAAATGTGGCCGTATTTATTCAAACTTTTTGTACTAGATTTGTTTGTGATGAAAGCGTATACAGTGTATACAGTATACAGTGTATACAGTACACCCATTCATGGATGATGTTCAACTACAAATGCAACATACATTATTCAGTTAATTTGACATTTATTTAGTAGCTTCCTGCTATTTTTGGCATACAGTATGTATTGTAACTAATTATACAAAATTTGATTATTGCTTGTTATTCATTGAGGTTTTTGTTGGTATGTTAATATGTTTTTTTTTTAAGTTAAAGTGTCCCCCCCCCAGCAAAGAATATTTGTTTTCTTAGCAGTTTGACCCAGCTGAGGAATGTGCAGAAGTACAAATGAAAATAATGTTTATTGCTGTACTTGTGCAGAACATTCTCATATAACAAACATACACCCAGTAAGAAGTCATAGTTTAAAGACATAGAAAAATATACAGTAAAAGGGCTGAAGCAAGCCATACCACAATTTCATGAGCAATAGAAAACTCACTATAGGAATAGTTTTAAAAGAGTTTATGCTTGACAGTTTTCAAACAGAGGATATCTGTGCTGGTGGTAGATACAGAAATTAAATATATTACTTAGTTGTGTAAATATTAATTTATAACTTCTGCTAGGTTTTTTTGGGTGTGGATAAAAATGTTTAAAAGAAAGCAAGCATCAGAATCAGAATTTATTTTTTTACAGATTGTGTGTATGAATCACTGTCACATTTATTTTTTCATACCACAGTGCTTATTTCAGCCTCTGCAGAATATATATGTGAGCAATCTTGATGTTTCTTCTCCATTATGAGAGTAATCCTGTCAGTCTGAGAGAAGCAGAATGCCTTGTCTGTCTTTACACATCATTCATAACAGGAATGTCACCTTCAATCATATTTATATCCCTGAGGTCTACAGAAGTTCTTCCTTTTCCCTTCACCATTTTGCTGTTTGAAGATTTCTTAAAGGCCGCAGATGTGAAGTACTTGTCAAATCTGACTTCTTTCATTCTATTCCTGTCTAGTACAGTGTTCTCTTATATTGTCCATTCCACATCCCATTCTGTATAAGAAATTCAGGTTACAAACCTATCACTTGCCGAGGCCTAGACCTAATTTTATATGTGGTTTCTGAGACATTCTTTGATGATTGTGTTGCGGTTGTAGTGTTGACAAACTCAGCTCTGGAGGGTTTGTGGCAATCTGTGTGTTGTCAGTTAGTTGGGTATTGTAGCCTTTGATGTGTATGTGTCTGAAGTGGTTCTCTACTGAACTAGAGTCCACAGTTTTAACAGTTCTTAAGTTTTCTTTTTGCAGTTATTTAAAATGAATGCATAATGGGGAGCATGAGTGTCTGAGTAATATCATGAACCTTCACAAGGGCTTTTTCCATTGTCATAATATTCCAAACAAACACTCTGTTTTGAAAGCTGCCTGCTTCCAAAACGTACTGTTTGTTTTGAATATTGTGACAGTGGAAAAGTCCTTGTGAATATTGGTGATAATATTCAAGTAAAACCATTGTAAAAAATTCATATGTTACAGTGAGATGGCTGCTGTACCATATGTGTTGTCAGTTATAAATTGTACTGCTATTTGGTACTGGAATCTTCACTGTAGTTTTGTTTTATGTCAGTCTAATGGTATAAGCATTAGTTCATGTAGAGCGCACTTCTCTTAGTCTGTCCTACAATGCTTCATCACCAGGAAGTTTCACTGATGTTTGGTAGTGGAATCAACACTTGAAATTTGTCAGCTGGATTTCTTTTGACCCATATTTGTCTAATGTTAGAAACTAAAATTTTTCTATAGTGCTTATTTTTCACTGAGCATTTTGGTTTTCCCTTCCCAGTTGTACATAATTCATAATTGTTTCACCAATTATATTTTTTTTTTTTTTTTTGGAGGACTTAGTAAAATTAGACTTTGACAGCACTCCCAAAAATAACTGTATAGGCCTAAAATCTGCCTCATTCATTTTCAGCATTTTTCAGTGAAATGTAGATTTAATGGGGGGGTCTGAGTATGTTGTTTGGGCTGTTTGATAGCTCTGTAGTAATACAGGTAACCATCTGCACAGAATCTGCTTATAGAATATGCTTTAAAGCTTTCAGCAAGTGTTAGAAATAATCTCCTTCACGTGTCAGACATGTTTGACACTCTCTGAACAGGTTATTAAAAACTTATGCTATTGTCTATAAATTGCCTGTACTAACAGGAGATTTCTTTAAGTGTGTCACTAGTGTGTGTGGATTATCTGCCAACCAGTGTCTATTATTTTGAATGTTTACATGACATTTCAAGTAATCTCATCTACCAATGATGTTAGCAATGGATAAACTTCACCACTACACACTTTCACAGAACCATATACAAAACCATATGGTCACAACAAAGGTGGGAATTTTTGCGCATCTATAGATTTATATGGTATCACATGAAGTAATTTTGTGGCTGTATGTATGGGTTACTTTGACATTCCAGTATATTGGAATAAATGCCCAAAAAGATTTTTGTGGAACTGCTTCTTAAACCTCCGGTATCATCTAGTGTTTGTTCTGAAATAACACATGGTAATCACTCTTGGATCTTATAACCGGTGTACATGTGTTGAAAGAGTAAGTATTGCGCAAGTAAAATTGACTGGCCTCTGGTAAGGCATAATAGGGGTCGTAAAAGAAAGGGATGAGTTGAAAGGAAGAGACGTTGTGCGTTGGGGGGGCCAGAAGGGTCTAGAAATTGTCACAGAAAGTCAATGTCGAAATAAAGGGGTTTTGTTCAGATTTTTTAAATAGTGAAAATTTCTAAACTGTGACAGTTTTATACCTCTTAAATTTTGCGGCGGAGGATGAATAGTAGTCAGGAGTTCACAATGAGAGAAACGGCTAGGACGCTTTGTTTTGTTTTTTGGTATTCATACAGGTCACAATACAGCAGGCAGCGTTAGGGCATTGGTAGCCAATCATGTGACGGAATTCGAAAATTCTTACTTTCGGATCTATTAGGAGATTGGGAAATAAAAAGACAGCCAGTTGGAAATTAGGGCAGTGGACAGAAGGTTCATGTAGTGGAAATGAAATGAGAACGGGGTGCCAGGCAGTTACCGCGTAACGACGCATAAGGGCAATGACTGTTTAGTCAGGGTAAAGTAAAGACAATAATTTGGGTGACCACGAAAAGGTGGAGTGTCAATAATTCCAGTGCCTCGGCCATATTACACAAGTCATATATCTGTACTTAGTTTGGATAATTAAAACAAGACAAACAAAAAGAGAATTATAAAGAAAATAAAGAGGATTATTAAGTTAGTAACCAAATTCCGACATTCGTGTGCAGTGATTGGTTCCCATCAATATTTCGGGTCCGCAAAGAAACACTTAGATTCCCTGTAATAAAGAGTCCGGCTTTCATTTTGAGCTAGAACGGGTATAATCTTCTTTATTGAGAAACTTGTTGTTTGAAATTTGCTTTTTGATCAAAATATTGTTGATTTGGAAGGATATGAATCACCAGAAAACTAACTCCAAAATTTGCTCTGACACTTTGTAGAATTTCCTCCTTATGTAAGGTTCCATAAGAAAAAGGCCCAATATAACACTTTCTTGCATGTTCACGTATAACAACAGTAATCTGTGACGCATTGAAAAGCTTCTGTGTTGCACTGTACTTATATTCACAAACTACAAAGAACAATCTTCATCTGTTACACCCAGCATATGAAGCTGGATTGTGTGACAGTCTGAGATGATGCAGTGTATCTATATGTTCTGTGAATGGGTCATGCAGAACCTGAAACGGAGCCAAGTGTGTGATTTCCACTTTCAGACTGTCAGTGTCTGCAGTGAATTCTTTTAAGTGTACAAAATTGTAAAGATCACATTTGGAAAATGTGCATGCCATAGGAGTACTTTTGACTCTTAGCTAAGTCTCATAAGGAGACTGATTGAAAGAAATTTGTTATCTCCCCATGTGATGTATAATGGTTAGACTCACACATCTGGGACAAGGCATTTCTGTACCATAGACAAACTTAAATATATGCCATTCCCCCAGTGAATTTCTGTTTAAAATACTAAGTTATACAGGGTGTTTCACAACTTGTGGACATTACTGCAAGAGGTGATTTCCTAGGTCTTTGTGATCAAAAGAGTTCATATAAACATGTGTCCAATTTTGGACGGTTACAGAGTTATGACCGCTTGAAACTTAGAATAGAAGGTAACGATTATTGACAATAAACAGAACAAAATAATAAACCAGCATAATACATGATACATTTAAAGTATAAATGTAAAGTTAACTTCATGAAATTACCTTTAATTTGAATTGATCTGTGCTTAAAGCTGGTTATCGAAAATGCCACCGCCGGCCGCAACACAGGCTACTGCTCGATTGTGAACTGCGCAAGTTGCTCGTTGCATCGTCCACAAACAATAAGCCACCAAGCTGAGTACATCACCTGCCAGCTGGTTCTGTAAGACACGGTTCACGCGAGGGCTTGTACGCGAATTAAAAATGCCCATAGCTCTGTAACCGTCCAAAATCGGACACATGTTTATATGAACTTTTTTGATCACAAAGACCTAGGAAATCACCTCCTGCAGTAATGTCCGCAAGGCATGAAACACCCTGTTTTTAAAATAGCTTGTGCACTGGCACAACAGAAATGTAATCATTTTATATATTGGCCTATGTAGAGTTGCAAGTTTAATGGTGATGTAGTGCAACTCTTGTTTTATTCATGTATAGCATGTCAAAATTAATGTTTCTTAAGAGTGTTTTACTAAATAGAAAATATGCTTCAGTTTGTTTGTTAGTAGTAAATTGTTTCATGCGTAATAGAACACCTTGCATGTGAAGAAGCATTATCACGCAAATTCAGAAAACTGCATATTGTGATACATATGTTTGGATACAAACCCCAAAGGGTATAGTCCTCTGCAGATCGACAAACTTTAAGTGGAGTTGCTGATTCTGTGTGAGGCAGTAATATTCATGTTTCATGCTGGAAGTGTTCAGTTTGTTAATCTTCAAAAGCATCAAGATTTTTGCAGTATTGCACTGCCAACTTGTTGGTGACTTCAGAGCATTTTCATATGGAGTGCAAAAGCAGAAAGGAAATTTGAAATTTGTAGCAAACCTTGTTTCTCCAGATTATGTTAAGTCTAAGAACGTCAGTATTTTAGGATTATTTAAAAAAATCTGCGGCAGAAAGAGCAGTTTTTTCTGTGTCTTTCGTGGAAAATTAGAAGGGCATTGCAGTTGTACAGTTTTTGTATCATAAATTCTGAATTTCTTCAGGTACAGCTTTATGTAATTCTGCCAGTGTGCCTTATCCATATATACATTTGTGAAGCTTACAAGACTGTCATCCTCCGGGATTGCAATGCTCCATGTACAAGAGGCGTTTCAAAAGTATTGCCTTCAGATTTCTGTCTTTACATCCAGATAAGTTATCAAAATGAATCAAAAGCATAAAATATAGCTCAGATTGTGTAATTTGTTTCTTTACCTTGCATTTCCTTGTAGTCCCCTCTGAATTGATACAATGCCACCAGCGATAAACAAGTTTTTTTGAACGTGTTGGTGTAGAATTTTTTGGTCTGTTCTCAAAACCATTTTGCCATAGCAATCTGGATGCCTTCATCGCATATAAAAGGGTTACCTGTGAGATGTTCATGATTCAGGTGATTGGCTTTTCATTTCTGTTTCATAGTGATTCACCAAACTCTCATCCCCCATGACAGTGTACAGAAAATCATTACCCTCACTTCTGTAGCAAGTTCCATGCTTCCAGTCTGCTGTCTTTATTTTGGGCATAAGGTGATGTGGCACCCATAGAGCACATGTTTTTTGTGTAATCCAAATCTTTAATATTTTCATTGATATGGGCTAAACCAGTGTTCAGCTTTTGCACTATGGCTCTCTGAAAAATTCTTCGATTTTTTTTTTTTAATATGTTCAACTTTTGCCTTTTCACATAGTAAGTTGCTGTGACAGGCCTTCCAGAATGTGGCTGGACATTTAAGTCCACATTTCTGCCACAATCTCTCGATATTCTTACCCACCAATGCACAGTGCTTATGACCACAGTATCTTCACCATAGAAAGCCAATAATTGCGAGTGAATTTTGATGGGAGGTTCATTTTCATGGGTCAGAACTTAATAACAGCTGGGCGGTTGATGCGCTTTGACACGGTTGAATAAGTCATACATTTTGAATGGAATGCAACACATTCCACCACCATGTTTTGCAAGCCATACTGCATGGCAAACAAAAGCTGAACCAACAGTGAACAAAACAAGTTGGGACAAGTACCATTTCAAGGTCACATTGCTTGCATGAGATACATGTTTAGAGACATTACTTTTGGAACACACATTGTATTTATCACTTTGATTTAGAAGTTAATGCAATATTGTCAAGTGGCACAGAGACTGAAAATCTGTTTCATGGAGGAGATTACGTTCTGTGGAAATTGTTTCTGGGTTTGCAGACATTTACAACAGCATCTTTTAACACTTCTGTTACATGTGTACGTAATTTTACAGTAGTTTTAGCGTTTTCCATACCGTTGTGTAGTAACTATAGTATACTTATAAAACCGTCGAACACAACAAAGTGTGTGTCCTTATTATCTTTATTACTTAGTAGAACTAAGTAATAAAGATAATAAGGACACATAGTTTGTTGTGTTTGACGGTTTTATAAGTATACTATGTGTACATAATGCCATCATCTGCGACATAAAAATGCATTGAGCATGTCTGATCAGTTCTGCAAGGGCTGTGTTTGCTTTCATCACCCTGATGCAGTTGTCAGTTCCAGGGAAAACGGTTACAGCGTGCCCCATTAGCCAGTCCAGCCTCTTCTTGTTTTCACATCCATCAAGGACTACATCAATTACAACCCCACCTTGATCTCCTCCAGCTGGTTCTTTTTCCCTGTTGTTGAAATGGAAGACACAGGTACTTGTTTCTAAAACTTTCTTACACCAGGTGCCACAGGTACTTGAACCATTTAGAATTGCTGGTGTTACCCAAGTGGTACAAATCTGGAACACCTGCTGTTTGAATATCTTGAGTAAACATTATGAGAGAAAACAAACCATAGGATTTTCAGAGAGGTTGGTAAGAGGTCGAGAGTTGATCGCAGCCTCATTGTTATCAAAGATTGTCAACAATTCTTCATACTTGAAAGACACTTTTTTCTGAGACTGTTCTCAACAACAACTTCATTATTTGAACCAGCTGTTCCCACCAGGCAGCCATAGGGGGATTGAATTTTCACTGATTTCTCAGAACGGAAGTTGCATGGTTTTTTCTTAGTCCAGTTGAGGGAGTTCAGTTTTCTGTCCCAACAGTGTTGGTCCCATTTTCATTATATTTTTTGCAGAAATTGCTACTGTTAGGGGTCTCCTTTACATCACCAGAAAAAAGATCGTTTGCTGCCAGCACACTTTGTATATCAGTCAATTCTGTTTTCTGTTTCACATGATGGAAGTCTTGCAGCTGGGGCCCATTTCGAGCCAAGGAAATCCTTTTTTCACCTTCTGCTTCATTTTTCAGGCAGAGCAGCAGTTGATCAAGCGTATTGTAATATACGAATTTGTAATGTATCAGCATCAGCCAGTCTTACAGCGGTTCTCAACCATACTTTCATTGTATCTTCTGGGAGAGAAGATCAAACAAGTGGGAATAGGAAGAACCCAGTGACAAAGTGTCACATTCCAGCACACCTGAATCCTCAACAGCACTACTGTGGAAACCCCAAATCTTGCTATTCTCTAGTTACAGCATGCAAATGCTTTGCTAGTTGTATATTTGGAATGATATCTGGACTTAGCATACCCATCCCTACACAGTTTTCTAAAAAGGAAGAAAAGTGGTTGCCCTTGCTATTTAGTCAGTCATCACTTATCACGGAATTTCTCCTCTGTTTCTTGGAATGCTGCATTCTGATTCTGGTTTCGTCATTCAGGGTCTTCTGTTTGTTGTTAGCAGCTGTCTCTGGTATTCATAAGCACTTGTGACACTTATCTTATGAACACTAATGATGGTATTCTTTAAAATTGCTGGTGGTGAATGATATACGCATTGACAAATACCATTTCCGACATACCCCAGAAGAGCCTGGGCCACCATTTTGAAAATTGCAGTCTAATGCCTACACACCTCAATGGCAGTGTGCATGGTTTTTATATATATATATATATACACCATATTCAGCAACTACAGGGCAGGGAATGGAAACACTGGATCTTTGAGTCTTTAACTCTGTATAGTCCAAATTAAGTTTGGTATGTTAGAAAATTTCAAGTACATACTGATAACTTAAAATTTTGTTATAGGTCATAAATAACACGAAATATATGTAGTTTGGTTTTCGGTTTTTCCCAGATTGGTTTGTGACTTTAAAATTACATTGGGCAGTATTATTCTAGTTTTCTTAGTACTAACACTGTTTTGTTCCTTCTTTACAAAACTAAATTGTGGCTCTTGTAGAAAATACTACACACGTAGATGTTTATAACGAAAATCCACACATGCATATTACGTTGAATCCATCTGGAATATTATATACATTAACCCTTCAATGATGGTGGACATTTAAATTCCTACCATCTCTAGGGACAGAGGAGTTTAAATTCCCTACCTCTTCAGCACCGTCTTGCATACGTGGTCTAGACCTCTGATTCTTCACATGTCGCTGGATGCCATACACAGTATAGACCCTTGCATGAGTGGATTCAGTCTCCTCTCACATGCATGGTTTTTGAGCTATCAAATTGCGAGTGGTTTCTCTTTATTGCTTAAGAACTGTGCTTACAGAATATAATAGTTAAAATAGTCTGTTTAGAATGTAACATTATGTATTCAGGAGTTAATTTTCCTATTTAAAAGAAGTCCACCTTCGACTGTCAAAAATGTGCACTGTCAGAGTTCTCTCTGTTTTAATCAAACTGAAAGAAATAAAGCTACAGTCTGAACAGTGTATCTTTGTAGCCTAAGATCTTATTGTGACATTGGCAGACAACGTGATTTTCTGTCTCGTGTGAGATTGTAGATGGAACTGGTCATCACATATCACACATTGCAACATTGCTTGGCATTTGTACTTCCACATTGCACATGACTCATGGTACAACCTTTTTAGTTCTGAACTGTATACAATTTGCAAAGGATCACACACCTGAAGGGATTTGTAGCCTGTGTCTTGGCTTGTTTTTGATATACACCATAAGACTGTGTGTACTTTTGAAAGATATGACCTGTTCGTCTACACACAGTTTTTCATCCATAGGAATTTTTGTAATGTCGTGTCAAGTGTCTGTATAATTGGTCACATCTGACTTAGTGTTGTCAATAAAATGGAGTCCTCATGTTATTTGATCCCATTGGTTGTGACTCATAGTGCCATCAACAGCTGAAGTTCAAGTCTCAGCTCTCCAGTACCTCCTCATACTTGGACATATGTAAATAGACATGTAGAGACAGCATGCAGAGAACTGTTCATTTCTTTGAACTGACATTTGTTGGTTTAGAGTGCTCTTGTGATCCATGTTCTCGCACTTGATACTATTTTGTTTTTTTACAGATATGTTTTAACATTACCATGCATCTTTTTCAGTGTATCTTGATGATCTGCAGTTGTACTGTCTTTAGACGGTTGTGTCTGTCTGCTTAGTTGTGCCTTCTTGCTTGTTTGTTGTATTTTTCTGGTGTACTGTGTGGGTTTAATTCTGTTACATTTAGTGGACATGCAGGCTGTGTTTTTTCTTGTTTATATGTTGTGTTCATGTTGATTTCTTCATCAGTGCCAGGTTGAATAGTGTGTTGGAGGCTGTAGTATGGAATTTAACTGTTTGAAATTCTCGTCTGGTCATATTAATATATCTGGGATCCTCAGTCATTGGAATTTACAAATATAGCTGCCAGCATTCCAGTTACTTTGGCTTAAGTGCGATCTACATTAGCTCACCATTTGCCAATTCTAGATTTTTATTCCAAGTAGAGCTGTATAGTCAGTGTTTGCTGACCTTGATTGAAGTGTTAATTAAGCATTTTAAATTGTCCTGACCTGTCTTTTACATAAATTATGACCTTAGCAGGCAGTATGTGCAAGGATGGACTTCCTTTAGGTGTACAATGAATTATCATGCCTGATTGCAGTCTTGTCCAGGTTCTATTGAATCTGCTGCTGCTGTTGCGCATTTCTCACACCTATGTGACTGCTGTTTGTCTTTGTTGATGTTGATGATATGGCATCATATGGCCTAAAGAATTATGCTGCTTACTGAATATTATAAATATTCCATGCAAAAGATGTATTATTAGCTTATATTTTATTCCAAATAATTGCACAATAATAGCACTTTACAGTTTTGATTATTCTGTAATCGATCCTTCTGCATGTTTTGGCTGTCATTAGCCATCTTCAGGGAGCTTATTAACACAAAGGAGTTCTCATTTTGATGTAGGAACATATTGCAGTCAACTGTGAATAGTATGTTACAATATTGAATAGTTCACACATTATTCTGTATCTTGTGTATATAGAAGCTAAAAGTCAGGTTAAGAATATGAATTGTTAGCAGTTCTTATTAAAAATATGCAGTTTGTGCTAAAAACTGTTTCTTCTTAGGTAGGTTTCAGCCTTTTCACAGGCCACGAAGGCCCTTAGGGAGAGTAGAGGTATAGCTCTACTCTCTTTTAGACCTCTGCACTAGAAGGGGGTGAGGGGTCAGCGTCATGCCCCGGCAGCACCTTACCCCTGGGAAAGACCCGATACCCATTGTACAGGAGGCTGGGTGGGCCTCAGGGCCAGTCTGGACTAGTGCGGAAAATCTCACCCCACCAGGATTTTTTTTTTTTAAACATTCCTTTATTTCCAATTCGTTATTGTACATAAGTAGCAAACTCCTGCCAAATGTGAGAACAAAGAATTTAGGAGAGGGTAAGAAAACCTGGTCTGTGGTTCAAGCACGTGGTAAAGGCGGGGACTGTGGCATGCAGTGCATTCCTGTTGGTCCCGTCCAGCTGGACGTTGTTTTACACTCCCCGGCACCATGGTGGGGCATCAGAGGAGATCCAAGTACCTGCCAGTGTTAGGGCGGTTGGATGATCGGTG
>Ga0209629_10001948_pt1 | contig 13616 bp, 8 predicted proteins | sample TergutCu122P5_FD_187286 | JGI IMG/M metagenome (GOLD analysis project Ga0209629, IMG submission 187286) | Cubitermes ugandensis P5 segment gut microbial communities from Kakamega Forest, Kenya - Cu122 P5 (SPAdes) (version 2) | ecosystem: Host-associated > Arthropoda: Insects > Digestive system >... | reverse complement strand
TTTTGCTACATTTTGACAGTTCAAAACCTTGTGTATGTCCTCTGTATAAATTTCTATAAGCTTTCAAAGTTGTAAAGCTCTTTTTGAAACACCCTGTATATATATTCAGATCTGCTGTGGCAAAATGGGCCAAATTTGATGTGTGATGTTTATTCATACTGCTTAAAAAATAATCAATGACCTGAATTCTAAAATTATCTTTGAAGTTTGCTGTAGTATAACAAATGTGGCATTCAATAATTTCTTTGTTAGTGACAAGTTTCTCAGTGTAGAATGAGATTCATTAGCCAGGAGGAAGGGTAGGAACTTTTTACATAGTTTAGAATAGATGCAAAGTCATTATAATATGAAAAATGCAAATCACCTCTCACACTTGTTGCAAACAATATGTGGAAAGTCAATTTGAGAACCATATTTGCCTGCGAACTGGAAATTTTATAGCCAGAATTTGGAGGTCTGTTATTCAAATACAACATTTTATTTAATGGTTGAATATTTTGCTGTGGCCAAGCATATAAAATGAACTGCAGTCAGTGTTTCATTCACTAAGCATTCAACAGTTATAAAGAAAATGTCATATAGTCCACAGGAAGCCTTGGGTTGAATAAATGGAGTTCATAAGTTATCTCAACTACAGGGCAATTATAAAATGGCATATAATAAAATTTAAATATTTTATTACTCTTTGTTCTATTTACACTTGAATACCAAGTAAACAGAAAACTTAAAACTAATTTAATGACCACTGTGTTCTTACAAATTCACATCACTTACATACATCTCCTACCCATGTATGTCACATATGGAACTATCCTGTATCCACACTTCATTATACACTAATCGTTACCGTTTTAAGATCGAATTTTCTCTCCAACACTTGCCTTCAAATGATAACAAGATCAGTGGTTTGTACAGAATCATGTGATACTAGCTTCGGTTCATCTCGACAATCACTTAATGCCCATTCGTCTACCTTCATTTTCATTTGAAGGATCCATATCAGCGCATTCATCATTTGTTTACGGAATCAACTGCAATCCAGCTGGCAAGTGCTTCTTGTCATAGTGAAGCATATTTCTCAAGATGTCACTACATTCCTTTTTGTGAGTATGTTTGGCAATGCTGCCCCAAGGATGCAACACCACATTTACCTGCAAGTAATGTCCGTAATAAGAAAACCTCTTAACGTTACAATGGTATCTTGCTAATAATTTTAAAATTACTAGTACACCCAACTGCTCTTCCTCAATCTAAAAACATTAATCTTACAAACAATAATCAGAGTAAAAGAAACAAAAATCTAAATGATTAATGAGTCAATGACATCAGATATTCTAGAATGGCTAATACAATCCAGAGTAAGTACCTTCCTAACAGATTTTGTGAAAGACAGTTGTTTAGAACTTTATACCTCTATGAATGTCACATTCAAATAACAGTGAATTTTGGATATTTTAAAATTTTGTCCATATAAATGCTTGGAGAGAACTACAGATGTCTTTTAAGATTTTTGCAAAGTCACAGGTAAGTTAATAAGAAAAACCAGTCCCCAGAAGTGGATGATTTAGTTTTCAGATGCCTAAGTGTCAGTGACTCACAAGGTGAACATGTGTACTATGGTGTGAAAGTTGATATTACCTCCATAGTGTATATTTGCTTTATATATTTGAGGCTCTTTGTCGAAACAGAAACACCCATGTTCTTGCATTATTCATCATCATCCTTGATGGTCCAATACATATAATGTGTGTGGGTGTGCAAGCGCATGTGTGTTTGTGTAATATATATATATATACATACAGACACACACATAAACCCATCAACTGTGAAAAGCAACTATATATACTTCATATAATATCATATAAAGCATATATAGTTGTGTTTGACAGTTGAGTATTGGTCTATTTTTGTTAATATAACACAATGGCCTAAGGAAGAAATGGTGCTACATGGCATGATTCACAGACTAATTGAAATTGGAAAATACCATGGAATGGAAATTAATGTGGAAAAAAATGAGGTGATGAGAATCTAAAGGCAACCATCCCGAGCGTATATTATGATAGATCAAAAACAACCAGAAAATGTGGAATATTTCAATACTGGGTAGCATGATAACAAATTATCCAAGATATACATGTGAAATTGAACTATGGAGTGCCATGGCAAAAACAGCAGTCAACAAGAAGACACCTTTCATCAGCAAATTGGACTTAAATTTATGGAAGAAAGTAGTAATGTGCTTCATTTGGAGGAGAGCTTTGTTTGATGCTAAAATTTGGACACTTCAGAAAGTAGGACAGAAATGTATGGACAGTTTTGAAATGTGGTGCTTGAGAAGATCGGTCAGACTATGAGAAACGAAGTATTACACAGAGGCAAGGAGGACAGGAATATCCACCATACAATAAGAAGGAAAGCTAACTGGGTTGGTCATATGAGAACTGCTCTCTTTTGGGTTATTATACAGCAAGTAGAGGTAATTTCTTACCGTCATTTCAGGACAACCTTTTTGGATTCTTGATCCCTGAAGAAGGGACTGATAGGTTGCCCCGAAATGTCAGTAAAAAATTACCACTATTTGCTGGGTAATAACCCAGAAAAACACAGTTCTCATCTACTTCATGGTGGAAGCCTGAAATCATGCATGGGTTGGTCACATGTTGTGTAGGAACTGCTATCTAAAACATGTTACTGAAGGAAAACTAGAAGTGAGGGGAAGAAGAGGAAGATGATGTAAGCAGCTACTCAATGATCTGAAGGAAGAGAGAAGATAATGGAAGTTGAAAAAGGAAGCACTAGATTGCACTCTGTGGAGACCTCACTTTGGAAGTGGCCATGAACCTGTTACAGAACAGACTATGGAATGAATGAAAACAAGATGAATTTAAAAAAAAAGTGTACACAAATCTACGAATCAATACCCAGAATTCTTGTGCAAACCAGTAATTTTATGACTGAATTTGTCCCAAAGTGCATGCTTATATCTGTGTTCATGTGTCAAACATGCAAGCCCAATGGGGCAAAGATCCAAGTTGCCATCTTTTAGGTGTTTCAAGGAAGTACATGGAAAATCTTCTCATGCGAACAGCCATGTAAGGTGGTTCAATTAAATGACATTTCAGGGCCCAGTTCCTTCTCTGAAAGGTAACTGTATTTGAACCACCCGACATGGCCATCAACCCAAGGGTATTTTGAACTCTGCAGCTATGAAGCTTCAAGACAAGTAACTCCAAGGCACAGTCCTTCTTGAGAAGCTAACAGTTCCTCAGCTTCTCAATAAATTTCACACATTTTATGGAACCTGCACGTTCAATATTACGTTCAGAATAGTCTACCACTTGTCTCTAGCATTCAAAGTTTTAAGACTTGACTGACGAAATCAGAATTACTACTAAAAAGTGATCGCATGTGTAAATTCTTCTCAGTGTATAAGCAGCATGCCTACTAATACGATGGTGGTGGTAGAGGAAAGAATACAGCCATTCTAGAAATACTGGGAACTGAAACCCCTGTGAATATGCGACACTTGAAACATATAATGACTGAACTATGAGAAATGTTACTATTCAGGGTAAAGTAAATTGTCAATAATGAGGTTAAACACACCAATTCAAGTCACACAAGAGTTCATGCTTAAATGTAATATAGAAGGTATGAACCTCCTGAACGGCGTATACTGCTACAGTATACAGAGTATTGCATCCTGAATGATTAAAAGGCAGCTACATCCTCCCTTGCCAGCAGCGCAAAGATGACGTTGCAGTAGAGTTACCATGGTCTGAAAAAAATAAAAGAATGTAACAGCTGTCCAATGATGCAATGTATATCACACTTAAAAGTCAAAACACATATTTAACAACTTAAGTTACTCAGTATGCTATAAACTTACTGGATATCGAAAACATATTTCTATTCATATTTAAAATATCTCTGATAAAACAATGACATCTTTCCAGCAAATTTAACTTCTTAGCTACTTGTTTATACACATTTTCTTCACTGTAAGATATAAATTTAAACACCGATAAATTATACGCACACACATTCATACATACATAAACAGGACTTCTTTATATGATAGCAATATAATGTACATTTATAAGGAATGCCTAACCAGATTAGACCTCAAGAGTGAAAATCACTGCTTTACAAATGTCACAACAGTACAATGAAAATTTTTCCCTTGTCATCTGGTAGAAATTTACTGACATTTCAAGGAACCTGCTGCCTTCTTTGTCACTCTTCAATTAAGAAGGAGGTAGCAGGTTCTTCCAAAACATCGATACATTTCTGCCACGTTACATGGCATCATATTCCGGAAAACAACACTCTTCATAATTACTGCTACCTTTCAAGTCAATTTAAACCTAAACTTAAGTATCACATTACTTAACCCTCTGGTGCCAGAACTGCGTGCCCTGTGGACTCTGCAGAAGACTGGGGATTTAAATGGGTGCCAATTACTTTGCATGTTCTTGCCCATAACTTTAGGTGACATTTGGTTCTCTCAGTATCACACTGTGCACTGACTGAAGTTGACTTCTCACACCAAAGGGTTAAAGACTATAGAGTTAAAAGCACTTAACACACAATTAATTTTCATGAAAGGATATATGAATGAATAATGGCATGAATTGACACAAACCTGATGTACACCGACTGCTCGAAAAGAACTACACACATTGCATCCTTCTTGCTTCATGTACAATGATTATGTATGTGAAATCAAATTCCTTGGTAACTAGATGAAACTATTAGAATAAGGTAACATGAAATTTGTCAGCTATTTCATAAAAAAATTGATCAAAAGACATTAATGCCATGAGAAATGCATATGTGCTTTTTTTTATATGGATGATAGAGAAACATGTAAAAGTAAGATGGAATGAGGTGAAGGAAATAGATATGGTTATCAATGTGGACAGAATTAAAAACACAGTATAAAGTACAGTGAGATGATCCCTGGGTTTTGTGCATTTTTTTACAATGCAACATACCAAGGTAATTTATTCTAGATGACAATATCACTTAGCAATCCCATGTGTTCTGAATAAATTGCTATATATGATTGTAATCCCATGAAACAGAAAGTGGGAAATAGATGATGAACATAAACAGATTAGACTAGCACACGCAGCATGAAACATGACCTTATAAGACTATATATTATGTCCATGTACATCTAAGACAATTAGAAGAAAATGTTTCAGTGATTGTAAATACATATGCAGATAACCTAAAATTGTACAGTTTTTGGGTTTAAAATGTAACTCAGGAAAACAAATACTGATGAGTGTACCAACAAGTTGACAAATGATCAGCTGCAGACACTTCAGAAGAGCTCATCACACATGTGATATGACAAAGGATGCCTGGTAAGAAAATCTATCACACTAACTGGTATGGGTGCATTACAAACTTTATTACCTTCACAATTTGTGTAATACCAAAAGTGAATAGGGAAGATGAATAACTGGAGCAAATGTTTTGAAAAGTTCAGAAACAAAAAAGACATCTAACTGCCAAGGCAGACTTTCAATTGACAGACAGGTATCATGGGACCAAATTCTGCATGCAGGACGATGACATTTTTTGCTATCCATGAAGTGAGCTGTGACATGTGTGATCATAATAGTAAACTGCTAACCTTAAAGCTAATCACTTTCACTATGCGAATGTACATATTTGAAATAAAGACAAGAGAAATAAATGCACGTGTGGTGTTAGTTACTCTTTTACTGCATGATGTTCAAAGAACCATGTCTGGCTCGTTTGGCTTCCTCCTCACTAATCCGTTGTTCAATTAGATATTGTGCCGTTGCAATGGTGTTGGATGAGCCAGATATACTGACAATGCGATTATTGGTGCCAGGAGCAAATGTTCCCTTCTTGGATATCTGGATGCTGGCTCCACTGAGATGTTGTATTTCCACAAGTGATCTACCACCAGGACCTAAGATAGCCCCAACAATGTTCTCTGCAATCTCCAGTTCTACTTTCTTCTCATCATCTTTGGAATCTGACGGAGTAGGGCTCTTGCAATGAGTCTGGCTTCCTCTCAAATTGAAAGAATCCAAGGATGATCCCCCAGACACCGAGCCTATTGGACCAAACACACTGTTGTTTCCTATACCATTAGCTGCATTAAGTCCTCGGCCACCCAAAGGATGATTATTTGTGCCTCCAGTCAGCCCCAGGCCCATTCCAAGGATGCCATATTGTGCCAGGGTTCTCATTGCTGCTGTGATTTCAGCTGTTGCTTGTTCAGAATAACCACTTCCACGCAGTGTCACTTTAATGTGCTCAAGGAGTTGTGCAGTTAGAGTTGCACTTGCCAGACCACCAGCTGGATTACCCAAATTCAAACTCAGGTTCAAACCAGAACCTCCTCCATCGAGCATTCCACCTATTGGCAAAAGACTGAAGTTAAAAAGTATACAGACATAATTCACATTAAAGAATAACCCCCTCCCTTGTAAAATCAAAGAATTTACTTAAGTATCATATCTATGTAACAATTCTGATACAAAGAGTCAACACGCACACTTTCTGCCTTGAACATCATGTGCTGCGACTGGGGCAAGAGACAAATTTCTTCTGTAATTAAAACATTACTGCACATGTAATGAAATTTTTCAAGACAGAAATTCAGTTAATTCAAATAATATTACACTGTGAGACCAAAATCATTACAATACCATTATGATGTGTAGTGGACAACCCACACATTGGTTTTAATAGGTGAAAAGCAGTGTCTTATCATAAACCAAATGAAAGAATGTGTCTTATAATGACTCAAAAGGACATAATGTTTAATAACATAATAATGGTTGGTGCAATCTGGTGCAATGTCATTGCAGGTAATCTGATAGACCATTATACATATATATTAAAGCATAAAAATTGAACAGTATAAACTGAGAGCACTATCAGCAAATATGTTTATACTGCTGCATGAGACCAGTATTGTGTTCTGCCAAAAAAGTTAAGGATCAGCAGACGGGAACCACTACACATTTATCTTCATTAATATATGTACAAACTAGTGAAGAAACAATAAAATGAGGGAAGTCTAGATGCTTCATGTATTGTACAATATAGTCAATGTAAACAGAACATCAAACCTAAAGCCTGAACAGACATGCTAAATGCTTCAAACATCCAGCTGCATATTTCTGAAACCTAATAGGGGTTGGAAATTTTAGGCTGTATTCTATATTATGAAGTAATAATATAAGTTTATAATAAGTTTAACATGCCATTAAGTCAGTAGAAAGGCAACAAAATCATAAAAGTATATAACCTAAACATAACAGATGCATTCAACAGAAGGAATAATGAATGACATGCTAATAACCATGCCTTCAAAATTACAGCAGTCCCCATTATCCAACCTAAATGAAACCAATGGAAGGTCAGATAACTGAAAATGCTGGATAGTATGGAAGAATAATGGAAAAGTTGTATAACTCAATTAATTATTAGATCATAAAGAAAATATATTAAAGCATCAAATTAAAACATCTCACCAAAACAAGTGAGGCAATGTGTGTATAATGTAATAATGAGCTGTGTTCGTGAACCATTGATGCAGTGGAAAAACAGTAAGTATTACATATTGTGTGTGTGTGTATTTGTAGCCTTTGGTATCCAGCATGCAATATGTGTGCTATATTGTCATCTGTGACCTGCTGGCTATGCAAAACTTTTCCACTTTATCCCATTAACAGCACGATTTTTGAAAAAATAAGCCACTGCATATAAAATGTGTGTTTCGATTTTCTCTACAAATCTTGTGTGAAGCATTTCTCATTCTGAGAAGAAATGAGTGACATATGATCAAAAATGTACATTGGTCTTCATGTAAAGTACCTGCTATTCTTGTCCATTTTTAATGAAACTTGATTTTTTGACAGATTTTAAAAAAATACTCAAATATCAAATTTCATGAAAATCCATCCAGTGGGAGCTGAGTTATTCTGTGCGGAGAGAGAAACATGATGAAGCAAATAGTCCCTTTTCGCAATTTTGCAAATGCGCCTAATAATACTCAACACACTACGTCTGTGAAGGAGAGTTTAAGAAATGAGTAATGGTATTTGTTTCTGAACCTCCTTCCTACTCTTTGTGTCAAGGTCATGTCAGCACCTGAGAAGGTGTATGGCCTGTAGTGGCTGCCTCCCTCTGTCGTTCTTCATAAGCATGTTGTTTCAACAGCCTTCAATGCCCCTCTATGACTCAGTCCACTAACTTCCTCTGCTCCTGCATTATCATCTAAACGGTCATTGCCAACATGACTCAAAGACCTACCATGTCTGCAGTAAGCTGTTGTTCACCTTGATTCATCCACTTCTGTATGTCATTATTCACACTGTCACACCCTGGCGTTAAGTTATAATAAATGAACAAGATTTTTAAAATTTTCTATGACTCTTCGCTCTATCAGTTTATCTTCAATTTGATTTTATTCCTCTCCAAGTAACTTTCATCATGATCTTGCCAGCACTGTTTGCTCAGTATTCTCCCCTGCCTGGGCTGTCCAATAAACATCTTGTAGGTTTTTTCTTTGAATATTCTAACATTCCCCTCCCTTCTTCAATAACTTCTGTATGTGTCTGAAGAAGACTATACTGATATTTTATCTTTAATGTTGCAAGGATACCATGGTCCATAGGTCGACACAATGAGGCAACATTTAGTTGAGAAAAGTAACTCACATTTCTCCATTTCTTACTTCAGTTTCTTTAGGTCAAGAAAGCACATTATCAATGACAAAAACTCTTCTTTTCATTTTTTTCTGATTTTAAAACACTTTCTGCCAAAAGGATGAATTTAGTAAAAAAACCAAGCTTCAAGAGAACTCTCGGTCCATCCATACAGTCTTTTTGGCTATTATAAGAAATGGGAAGTGATCCTGAAGTTCTAATTTTGAAGGGAAAATGTCTTATGGATTTTTAAATAACAGCTAGTTTTTGTTTACAGTTGCCTCAGGCATTACAGCAGAAAAGAATCATCACTCACTTTCTGCTTCCTCTATAGCCAGAAGCTAATCTCTCTTCCTATGAAGCCACACCTTTTCACAGCAACATTTCAGGCAGCTTTATCAAAACTGCAGTGCTGTTCACATGTAAAAGGTTCATTCTTTATGATCCTGAATTTCAAAATTATTCCAAATTTGTCAGTAGCATTTCTCCACAGAGGCTGACTCACCCAAATGTCCCCACCCCCACAGCAATATATCCAGCCCTACTAGCTGTGAATTCAGATCCTCCTTCAATAAACTCCGTGTGAAAAGTTAGTGCTTTTTCTTGTAAAACAGGTCCAGTCAATGGTGCACCTCACTCTCCAATGCATGAACCACAAATTAAAGCTTCACACACCTTTCTGTATTCACATTCTTTCACTGTATATCTTTCAGCTCTTCATTTGAAGGTCTGTCAGAACAGTAGTTTTCAATGTTGCATCCATCCCTCTTCCAATCACCAACAATGACATGGCCAATGCTGTTCTTCTGCCACTCTTTCAATAGTTTTGCCTTTATCTTGTGTCTGTAAGGCTGAAAGGTGTTGTTTCACAGAAACAATTACTTCCTTCTTCCCTCCATTTGACACATTAATAAAAAAAGTCACTACTTATGAGAAATTAGTAACTTGTATCAACAAACTGCAATTGTAGTTGTGTAAACGAAGCTAGTAATGAAAGCACACTACAGCAGCTGATAATGAGTACTTACATAAAATGTGGACACTAAAAAACATAAATGCATAAACAATGACAATTAACATATAAGCACATGAATGTAGTGGGGAGTGTAATTAATTCTATTATATGGTGAACTGATTGCTGAAAAAAAATAATGATTTTTGTCAAATAAATACTGATCAAAATTTTACAGTGTCTTCATGACACAGCACAATCGATAACCCGAAGGTCACATAATTGGAACTCTACTGTACTTAGAAATGGAAATGTAGGTAATGTGAAAAACAGAAGTGACATTATGTGATACAAAACTTTTTTACTTCCAATTGATCCATGGCATAGTGAAGCTCTTCTCATCTAAGTAACTGGCACTACAACTGAACTGTTTCGTTGCAGTATAGAAACATTAAGTTTGCATGCAAATATTTGCTGGCTGTTAGTTGCTAAAAAGACCTACTGGAACTGGCAAAAGTCAAAACTAAATGCTGAATGAATAAAAGATCAATATTAGGAACTTGGTAACTACTGGTATTACACAATTAAATGAAAATTATACACCTACATGACTGGCTTAACATGTGCTTCAGTATCATACTCGAACAAAGCACTACATTAAAAGACTAAAAAAATCACTCTTTGCTAAAGTCTAAATACAATCTAACATTTCTTTTCTTTTGCATACAGGAAGACAGGATGTTTGGAAGAACCCATAATGGAGTGTTATTCCTTGATGAACTGCCAGAATTTCCAAGACTTGTGCTTGTTCAATATACAAATTACAAACCATATGCACAGTGACCCTTTTATTTGTCACCCAAACAATAAGAATTGTACAAAAAATTTACTGGACATAAAGTGTGTTCCATTCTCTTCTCAAACTTTTGTTCTGAATATTTTTCAATCCAAACCTCCTTGAACTACACTGAAGATAGAGGCAGCAAGCTCCTACAAAATGCTGGTACATATATACTCTTACCAATCTACACTGCATCACACTGCTGAAGACAAATGTTCATCAGCACCACCACTGTAAGAACCCTAAATCTCATAATGGTATGAAGTTTCAGAAATATGACATTTAAAACTGTTCACACATCTCTCTACCACAACACTTCCTATGTGGTATTTAAATAAAAATTTCATAATAGCAATCCCCATAATTTTGCTGCAACACCACTTCACTGTACTACAATCTGGAGGAATACCAGTAGACAATACATACTTCCAGTGACTCCCATGTTAAGACTAGCTGTTGAACCAAAGCTCGCTGCAGGTGTTCTCTGTCCACCAAAGTTAGCAAAGGGTGATCCTGTTGGACAGTTATTTGCTACAGGGCCTGTGATATGAGCATAACTCACATTCAAACAGCTACCACTAAGAGGATCTTCAATAATTTTTTCAAGTATCATTTCACAAGCTTTTGCATTACATTCCATATCACCTGAAAAATGAAAAACAAGTAAATTTATTCAAATATGTGTCAGGTTATGATGTACTACAAATTTTGTATTTATGATAACTTGTAACATGACTTTTCTTATTTAAATTGAAAAGTAAGCATAAATCTTTAATAGGTGAACATTTCCCTGGTGTAGGGATCAAAAGCTGTTCTCCCAAAGCAAACACATTAACTTACCAATAACTGTGATGCATCTTTCTTGAAGTATCTGATCTTTTGCTTTCTGGGATAACTGAACATAAGAACCACTGTCTTCTTTTATTTGTTTGACATAGTTTCCTCCCTTACCAATGATCATTCCTGCTGTGGTGTTGGGAACTAGGATTTTAAGCTGAGAACAAGAATTAAAAAAAAAAATCCTTTCAAATATACATTTTCTGTGCATACATAGGAAATGCTAAGCCTGATAAACTGCCTGTTTTATAATATAACATACATATTAGAAAAATAACCCTAAAATGTTCATGGGTTCAGCATGTACAAAGAGTGGCTGATCAGACAATTACTGACATTTTGTTCAAGTTAACACTCTGTTCATTGACAGCATGCAATTGAACCATGCATAGACCCTGCTAGCACAATACCAAGTATGCAGCTTATTTCATCAATGAATGGTTGATCTTGCGAACAGACTGTTACCTCTGCACATTCTTTGTGGGGGAGGGGTTCGACAATGGTCACAGACTTATGATAAATTCTGCAAAATTTAATCAGCAATGCCGCAAACCCTCCAAAACAAATTCTTAAAAGGAATACAAAAATGACACAAAACCAAGTCAAGCAGGAATCAACCAAAGCAGGACAGTTTGCCAGCACACATTAAAAATAATGTAGGCTTTACAAATCGTTTCTGGTGAAACACCCAGGGCTACAGCCACTATGTTCCATGGATCTGTGTGCAAATTTTTGCTATGGTGTAACTTGAGATAATTAGTTCACAAAAATAGCATGTGCACTTTCCAGGCTTCGAAGATGAAAGTTCAGAATGTTAGTCATGAGGTCACAGACAGTGAAATCCAATGCATCACAAATATAAGTTGTGAAATGTGCATATAAGTTCATGGATACCACTTGCAACAGCTACTATAGTACCACAGACATAAAATTAAAACAATCTTCCAACATGGATTCAGCCTCCAATCACAACACGAAGTAGCATGTGATTTCCTAATGCCAGATAAAATGGCCACCAGCTGATGTCTCACTATATGAACATGTTTCAATATGGCTAGAAATGAAGACAACAATACTGGTAATATATCATAGAATTTAAAACCACCACATCAATATAAAAACATGTGGCACTGTTGCTATGTACATGTGAGTTACAATTAATTCATAATACTAGCAGCCTCTATAACAATGTCCTTCCTTAGTGAAAATTATCAGCTGTACTACTGCATGCTACCTCAGTGCAGCTGCTTTACCAACACTTTACATGCTCATCCTACTATACACTTTTGTGCTTATCTGCACTTGACATACCCTTCCCTCCTTTTATATACTTCATAACATACTGGCACAGGCATAACACTTCATTTTTTCTGTCAAAGAGAACAAGGACATTATGCCCTACTTCCATATTTCCTATTCCTACAAGTACCAGGTCTCCCCCAGTCAAGACATGAACTGGGGAGTTCCAGAATACAAGGAGAATGTTAACCATCACACCACATTACAAAGAAACAAATTCACTGTCCTCTACATAGGCACTATATGCGAGATTAAGTGCTGTAAAATAAATTTCTCCGCAATGCAATAACACACATGGTACCCTCTGTTCAACAAAAATCAAGCGGCCTGAAATTTCTAAAGTCCCGAACTGGAAGTCATGTGACGTACAGCTGCCATCATAATTCAAGTGTTTTACTTTCCCCATATTTGTGCATTCGTGGTGTTTCTCTGTCTTCCATTCATTACAATCAATCACACCGCATACATATTAACCAAAGACACCAATACATTCGCTTCATTTGAAGTTAAAACATGAATTTAAAGGTGATTTTCTGAGGAGTGTGGCTTTCTAGCTCTGCTTCCACGGATGGATGTTGCAGAAGGGTGGTTGTTTGGCGCACCTGGAGGTAGCCGAAGCATTAACGCATGATGGCAATACTCTTCGGAAACAAACTACAATACTCATAAACACTCAATAAAATTATGCAGTAACACATCCATTATTTAATTATATATTTCAAAAGTTATCTTTGCTCCATTGGCGGGGTCAGAAATGCAAGTGACGCAGATATTTCTGTTATTTTTCCGTAATTCTTTTTTCTTTGTTTACCGACATTCTGATTTAGAGGGTTTGTGTTTGAATGGGACTAAAACTAGGCATGTGAATCTCGTTGTTGCTTGCGGACCATAGTGGGTCACGAGATCCAACACTAGGCTGCACAATTTGAAACATTTATGGAAAGGAACTGTTGAGCGTATGATGTGTACGCTGGGGAGG
>Ga0209629_10001947_pt1 | contig 13617 bp, 7 predicted proteins | sample TergutCu122P5_FD_187286 | JGI IMG/M metagenome (GOLD analysis project Ga0209629, IMG submission 187286) | Cubitermes ugandensis P5 segment gut microbial communities from Kakamega Forest, Kenya - Cu122 P5 (SPAdes) (version 2) | ecosystem: Host-associated > Arthropoda: Insects > Digestive system >... | reverse complement strand
TAACCGATATTAAATTTTTGGGCATATATTTACAAGATTCTATAAACTGGAGTTGTCATATTGAATATATTATCCCAAAACTGAGTTCAGCATGTTACGTAATGAGGAGTATTAAACCAATTATGCTAATTAATACCCTGAAAACTGTTTACTATTCCCATTTCGATGCAATCACAACTTATGGCCTACCTTTTTGGGGTAACTCACCCCATAGCACAAAAATATTTAAAATGCAGAAAAGAATAGTCAGAATCATGACGGGCTACATTAATAGGGTCTCGTTTAAAAGATTAGAAATTTTACCTTTTACGTCGCAATACATCCTTTCGCTAATGCTTTTTGTAGTTAAAAACAAACATTTTTTTATATTTAATTCAGAGAACCATACTAAAAGGACAAGACAACTTAATAACCTTTATCATCCCATTACTAATCTTACTGTATACCAAAGGGGGTTACATTATATGGGCATTAGGATTTTTAATAATCTCCCCCATACATTAAAGATATATCTAACAACGTTAAGAAATTTGAGAATTGTTTAAAACGATTCCTACACATACATTCCTTTTATTCCCTAGAAGATATTTTCAACACAATTCCACTCACTATAAATGTTGACATTCGTATCTGACAAGTTTCCTCTGTTTGTAACGCTATTGTAACTATGACTGTTCTATGTATCTTGTTATACAAAGTTTTGTTCCTCGACTGTATCCAGTAACACGTATGACTTAGTGTCAGTTTGATTCCAAAGACAAATGTATTTTATGTATACTCTGGACATGTTCTTTATCCTAAACTTTGCAATTGTTTGTGGATCTACGGAACGTTAAATAAAATGAAATGACTCCACAAGTAACGAAATAACACTGGCATCCAGCATGAGTACTGTGTGACTGCCGCACGTTTGTACATAGCTCCCATTGTAACTCTGCTTTTCGTCAAAGACGAGAGTTTTACATTATTGAGTGATACACGTAGCTCAACAAAAAATGAAATTTTTTAATACAGAAAGTAAGGCTGCGAGGGATTTTAATACTTGAATGGTAGGCAGCGTGGGATTCGCCGGTTCTATATTCTGTGCTCACGGCATAGCAAATAATGATCTGTGCAGTACATTCACGCTGTTCTGGTATATACATAAACTGTGGTTCTGGTTAGTCTAATCTGTGCTCACCCCAAACGATATTTGTAATTTTGTAACCACATAGATTACTTAATTGGCCGTAATAAAACTAATTAACAAGCCAAATGAATGGAGCATAGTCTGTCTCGTAAAGTTGGAAATTCCTTACCTAATCAAGTAATAACCCGCATCTTATGGAACCCGAAGTTTCATTACCGGTTCAGAATGGCCGACTACTTGGCCTGATCGTGAGTAAAATGAGTCTATTTCACGTGTTTCCGACCGATTTGTGTAAGACCCATTTCAATATTATCCACCCATCTGTATCTAGGTGTTTCTCTCCTTCCGATTTTCCTACCAAAACGACTGATCTATGAAATGGCCATTCGCTCACCTAGCTTATCAGATCGGTGGTGCGTTGTGACTTGCTCGTGAGTATATGTATGATCTGTGTTCGTGAGACACCGCGAAAACTCTAAAAACAGCGAACTGAATGCTGAATTGGAAACCATTGAGGTGAAGAACTGTTTTCAGTATGTGGTGTGAATATTTGCATTTTGTCCAGAATAAAAGCAGATGTTCTTTGTTATACTATTATAATGTATTTTATGATCCTGCAGTTTGTGTGCCATGTTGACACGTATCGGTACCGTATACTGTTGTGACTCTTTAAGAGACGTATGTTATTATGTGAAGAAGTAGTGGCATTGTGCTGTTTTGCGGCGTGTAATGTGATGACTAGTTTAACTGTTAACGTAACTTACGTGGGAAACGCATTAACCTCTGACGACGTGCCGCGGTAGTCAGTAAATAGTTCATGTCGAACGGCTTTTAGCACAGATCAGTCTTGCGAGCTCGAAGCAACGCCGAATATTAGAACTTTACTCAAGGAGACAGAATTGCACAGAATTCGAGAGATATTCCGTTACAAAGAATAAGGAAAGTGACGAGGTGTAAGGTTATGCTGCCCGGAATCGTGCTCTGAAGTTGGCTTACGTGTGCCATAAAGTTTGAGGCGGAAGGTGTAGTAGACACAAATTTGCAAGGATGAGTCCTGTAGTTTTTATTGACTTTCTAACAAAAGGAGGCATTTTAGAAGACGTGGAATAGTTATTTACACATTCTGCACTCAATAGTGACGAACGTGTGTTCGTGTAGCGAAAGTACATTGCGTTTTAAAAATCACATTTTTTGTTGTATTGCGATATTATGGTTTGTATTAAGTTGCGGGACATTCTGTGCCGTGTGAAGATGCCTGATCTCGCCTTCTATCATGATTTATTTTATGCCGCGTATCCCCACATTTGATTAAAGACAGGAAAATAGGCGAGGAAACAAATGTTAGATTCTTGTGTTTTACCAGTTTTTATTAATCATGTGTGCCTGGGGTGGCGTAGTGGTTAAGGCACTGCGCTACTAGTCGGACGGTCCCGGGATCGATTCCCGGTGGTGTCACTGGGGATTTTTTCCGTGGCTCCCCCCAACAGAACCATGTGCCCTGAGGTTGACTGAGCCTCTGAAAGTGAGTACCAGGGATTTCTCCTGGGGTAAGGGCGGCCGGTGCGTATGGCTGACGACCTACCACCCTTGCAGTGCCGAACGTCAAGAAAATCCGGGGCCTTAATCTACCCGGAACACTTTGGGCCACCTCGGCCTGTTGCGGGATGACCTTTACCTTATTAATCATGGGTGATGAATGAATTAGTAGATGTGCCGGACAATGGACCATTGAAATACATCCCAGCGTAATCAGTAAACAACATATTAACATTGGAATAAATATGTTTAATGGGAGAATTATAGTCACTCTCAATGTTGTAATATTGTTTACAGAATTGTTTAAAAATTTGAAATGATACTTTTGATTTAGGTTTTGTTTGAAACACTACTTTTGCTGCGACTTTTTGGCAGTAATGACCTAGTCATTTTATCCTGTGCACTGAATTTTTCACAAACATAGCTTTCACTTAGGGGTTGAATGCATTACTTACACATATCATCATCATTGTCATTGTCATAAGCTTAATGGTTTAGGCCTGATTGCACTCTTTTCTCCTTTCAGAACTAGTTGTTCCATCTCTATTTAAGACTTGTGATTATCCTTTGTTCACATGGTTGATATTTCTGTGATATTTATGGTGGCCATGTACCTTTGCATTCCCAATGTATGATTTTCCACTCATAATTGTTGTGTGATTGTGTCACAAATGCTCTTCATTCCTATTTAGTGTTTGTTTATGTACTGATACTTTTCTTCACATTTATTGTGCTACCATTGCTGATCTTAATAACATGTGGAGTGCAGAGCTTGTTTCTTTTTCTTCTGTTGATTAATTCCTCATTACCATAATTAGTAAAAAAAGAACCTGAATGAAAAAAACAAATGGAAATCAGTTTAGTATGAATTTCTTCTGTAACCCAGCTCTTACTATTGAACGGTTTTGTATTAGACCCCAGAATTTGGAAATTGGCATATGCCTGTAATGGAAGATTAATCTCATGTGTAGCATTACAGTATTGATCCTCCTGATGTAGTCATAGTGGGAACTTATGATACAGGGTTTTGATCATATAGAAGTAAAGAAATGTGTCTGTGCATATCATGAAGGGATTGGAGTGGAGGTATAACTCCATGCTTTCTTACCTTTAGCACCAGATGGAGGTGAGTACTCAGCTTTGCACCCAGGCCACTTTAGCCCTGGGGAAAGAGCCTCCACACTTCATTGTTTATGGGGGCTGGGTTGACCTCAGATCTGGTCTGAAGGAGGTTTTGCAAAAGAGAAAATCTCTAGCAGCCTGCAGGAATCATACTGTGATTCCTCGGGCATGCAGCTGATAGCCTCGTGACTAACAAAAATGGATGACTGTTATAAAAAAACTGTAAACCAGAAATATAAGTAATTTTATTTTTTAAATATGACCAAAGGATGAACAGACTAGGAAATTTTGAGAATTGTGTTGTCCAGAATAACACAGAAATTGTGTTAGGCAGGCAGTTGTAGTTCCTGTTGCGTAGAATGAAAGGGAAGTATTTTTTGGAATAGCTATATGATATGTTAACACTGATTTTCTGTTTTATGTACTCATTAGGCCATGTGTATGTTGTTCTACAAATTTTATACATTTTGTGGCAGCTTAGGACATAGTAGTTTAAATTAGTTTGTAATGTATGGAGAACTGAACGCATTACTTTTCCATTAATTTGCTAATGGCTAGTAAATGGACATGTTTATAAAGTCTTAGGCTGGTTATTTATTCTTCCGATGGTTGAAACAGTGACCCGTTACAGTGTTAATTACTATTTAGTGCTGAGTAAATGACGTGCATCACTTACATACTAATAATTCATGTATATTCCCATGAAGTTGGTCTGCTGGTAGATATATTTCTGTTGTGACTTTCTTATTTATTTGGATGGAAGCATTATTCTTTATGTTTACCGAGAATTTAATACTAAATTTTTCATGTTGACGTATGTTACACCACAAATTTTACTGACTTGTTTGAGTACCATAATCTGAAGTATATGGGCTGGGTAGCGTAGTCGGTATGACGACTGCCTACAGGCTGGACGGTCCGGGGATCGAATCCTGGTGGGGGGCAAGATTTTCTGCATCTGTCCGGACCAGCCCTGAGGCCCACCCAGCCTCCTGTACAATGGGTACCAGGTGTTTCCTGGGGGTAAGGTGCGGCCGGGGGCGTGATGCTGAACCCTCACCCCCTTCTAGTGCTGAGATCAAAAATAGAGTAGAGCTATACCTCTACTCTCCCTAAAGGTGCCCATACATGTACAAGTCTGGCTCGCGAGTTCGGCTGGGCTCGGGTTCCAATGAGTCAAACTTGTCCATGTGTGGAGTGTCACAAGCTGGACTTGGCTGATTCTGGCTTGGCTCGTCAGGGCCTTTGGTCGGGCTCAGCTCGCCGCCGGCTTGCTATTGGCTCGTACGTGTGTGGGAGGTCCCAAGCCAGACTCGCGTATCCACACGACCACCAACACAGACAGTGCGAGTTTTGTATCTTGTTTCCTATCAGCGGTTTTACTTTTGCAATTGAATACTGTATGTTTTCATCTGACATTCTCAAGTAGTTTTTGTAGTCTTCAGGACTACCATTTCTAATAAAATTCAATAAATTTAAATGTGTAAATCTGTCTCTACCTAACAACCACTTCTTAGCCCACATTTCCCTCCTTTTTATATTCTTTCTTTTTCTCCTGAACACACCGCATTCATCTAGTATATCACTGCTGCTGCAACTTGCTTCAATGAACTCATTCTGGATACTGAAATATATGAGCAAAGTTTGGGAATCCACTCATGCTTGTGTGGTGAAATATATCCGATCCTGCCTCCCGAGTCAAGCTCCTTGAGGCGGACTCGCAAGCCAGACTCGTACGTGTATGGGCACCTTAAGGGCCTTCGTGGCCTATGACAGGGTGAAACCTAACCTGATCTGAATTATGTGAATTGTCTAGTTGCATTGTTCCTGTAAATTGTTGCAACAGGAATGGTGTCACTGCATTCTCTTGTGGAATAGTTTTGCAGTCTGTGTATGAATTAATCTTTTTTTTTTTTTTAATTTAAATGTTGTGACTTTAAATTTTTGACCTGTATCCTTGTATTGTAAAGGTTCTGTTGAATGTAAATAAATTATGTTTTGTTTTACTGTAAGTTAATCAGTTGGTTTAAACATAAGCATGCTTTATTTCTGTTTTTGAAGGATGTATGAAGGAAAATGAGGTTCATCTGTACCCATTGTGCTGTACTTAATTTCATGGTCCTTCCAAGTAATTACACCATGTTTTGAATGATGTCTGTGGTTATGTTAGCAAAATTAGAAACAAATTTGGATTTGTTGATGGGCTAGGTTAGTTTCTATAATTTAATTACTTTAATCTACATTATGTTTATGCTGGTGTCTGGTATGCCTAAATACAGCATTACTTTAATGAGTAGTTTTGTGGTAGATGACTTGCAACTAGTAGCTCATGTATGTAGTAGATACAGTACTTCAAAGTTATTGTGCAGACCAAACTACACACCAAAGAATAAGTTGGTGCATCAGTGAAAAGATTGTTATATCAAGTTGAGCATTTACAATGAATGCTTTATCCCTTTTCAGAATGTACCACATCTGTATGTTTAATGATACTAATGTTTACTGCTTGAAGTATGATGTTAACAGGTTATGTAATAATCATTGTGTGTTATTGCAGTATGTATGATTAACCGTTTATTCAGTGGGATTAAGACTTTAGCCATGAGCTCTGCAGTGAAGCCAGATGTGGTATTTGTTCTTGGAGCACCTGGTGCTGGGAAGGGAACACAGTGTGAGAATATAGTTAAGGTAAGTTCTGATGTGACAGTTTATTGCTCGTTATCCTGCTCTCTCTCAGGAATCTCATGCAATTAGCATGTCAATGCATTTGTGCAATACAGAACAACTGTAGCTTGGCATGCTACACAGTAAGTTATTTGAGAAATTAAAATGAATGACTGCTGCCAGTCTATGAACTATAATTTTACTTTGTATATTATATGGTGATGGTTGCTTACTCTAACGGAGGAATGCCATTTGTAATATTCCTAGTTATTACAAGTTATTTGCTTCATTTAAGTTTGTTCTTGTTCATGCAGGAATTTGATTTTGTTCATCTTTCTGCTGGAGACTTGCTTCGTGAAGAACGGAATAAAGAAGGATCACAGTATGGAGAGTTGATTGAACAGACTATTACAGACGGAAGGATAGTTCCTGTTGAGATTACTTGTAGCCTGATTGAAATGGTATAATGCTGTTATATTTCAATTTATAATTTGTTTCAGTTAAGTTTTTGAAAACCCCTGCCTTTTGGGTGGTGACACTGTGTGTTTCTGTATTTGTTTGTTTATGATTTATTTAATGCCATCAGTAGTCCAGATTTTATAGCACAGAATTGAATGGAATGTGGGAGGAATCATTATGTTGTAATTGAGGGGTGTGTGCATGTTCTTCATAACTGTAGGAACTACTTCAAAATTCTAGGCACCATATTGGTATGGTAATATGAGGCAAATTCCATATATATTAGGTGCCACTAGAAAATTCACTTAATCACCTGGGTGGCATGGCACTGAGGATGTATGTGCCTTTGGTCTAATTTGTGGTTAACCTTGGATACCCAGTCTTAAGTCTTTGATTAGTATGCAGAACCTGCTGAATATGAAGCAGGAATCCTTCCCACTTGACTGTGGTGTTTGGAGTTGTCATGTAGTTTTGTAGAAAAGTGCTGACATTTCAGATGAACTTGTTGCCACCATCATCACGGTCAGGCCCGTATTTACGCGCGGGCCCCCGGGGCCCAGGCCCAGGGCGGCAAATTTTCAGGGGCGGCATATTAAAAATATCGAGATTGAAGTATGGTATGAGGGAAAAAAAGGCTGTCCATGAGAGAGAAATTTAAGGGAGATCTATACTGAAAACAATGTTGGTACCGAGTTTTCTCGTTATGATGCTACTGGCGCTAGAAAGAGTTGAGGCTATTGCTTAACTGAACATAACTGAATACGAACAAATGGGGGGGGGAGCAAAAATTTCTTGGGCCCAGGGGCGTAAAGTACCTAAATACGGGCCTGATCACGGTAGATAAATTGTTGGTAGCGAAGTGAGAACATAAAGGATTAATGGCTTCATGCTGTTAGCATTAATATGCAGGAATAATCAAAAGATAAAAGTAAGAAGGTAATGTAAAGTCTAGTGTGTATTTGTTTCAACATGGGTTAGCATAGACTAGTCACTGATGGGCTGTTGGTAACATGGTGTGAACCACTGTGTTCCGTGAAAAGTAGTAATTTCTTGGGTAACTTAGTGACTATTGGTTTCCAAGCAGGAATTGTTTGTTGTGTTAGTACATGGTGCTGTAATTTGGAATTGTTTGGGCGGATGAAAAATGTTAGTTACCTTTTTTACTGTTGATTAAATTCTTTAAACAGTATTCAAACATTTCATATTTTGTTGAGTCTTTTCAGTCTAGATAGCTGCATAAATAAGTCTTTTAGCTGTTTTGTTAGAAGTAGTTAGGTATTTTGGGTTTGAAAAACAATGTTATTCAAGCTTTATATACACAGTTTCAAAATAAGTTGGAGTAAGTTGGACACAAGGCTTCAGACATCACAGGACAACACAAAAAAAGTGTGTTTGTCCATGAATTGAGCTGGATAAAGTCCACAACTCCTGTGTGCAGGAAGTCTGTGTAGGCTGTTGAGCTTCCAAACTGTACTGCAGCAAAATTAAGTATTTAAGTTATATTGTAATGTGGAGATTTTGGACCCAAGTCCATATGTCATTAAGCATGTATAAATGTATAGTACTTGCAGTTGAATATGTGTATAGTAAGTTTATTTTCTTTATAATGTGAAATAGAATCTGCATGTTGCTTTTCTTTATTTGGAGGCCCAAATAGCTCGTTCCCCAGTTGAACGTTTGATGTGGATTCCACTGTAAATTGCATGAAATGTTAAAATGTGTCAAGAGTACAGTGTCTAATGGTTCCTTGACCATACATTTATTTTGAAATAAAGCAAAATGTTGTGGGTCAGTTTTAGGAGTTATAACTTCATAGTGATAGCAAGACTGAAAACTAACAGCAGGATCGAAAATGTAACACTCAAAATTTATGGTTAGATACCATATGAAAACTAATGTAGTTTTTCTTTTCAGGCCATGAAGAAGTCTGGGTCCCATAAATTCTTGATAGATGGATTTCCAAGGAATCAGGATAACTTGGATGGGTGGAACCGGCAGATGTCTTCTAATGTGAATCTTCTTTTTGTTTTGTTTTTTGACTGTCCCCAAGAGGTGAGAAATCTTAAGACCTGTTGGTATTAGAAGATATTTATGGTTTTATTAATTGTTACAGGTTGAATGTTTAGTGGTGCTGTATAGCTTGTTTCATGCTGAATGAGATGATCAGTGACACACAGACATCTACATTATTACCACAGTAATGTGACATGAAATGACTTCTGAGCTTTAAAATTTTGATTTTACATGTATGTTTAAGAATTTTTAAATTTAAAAAAATTGGTTTTGTAGGTATGTGTAAACCGCTGTTTACAAAGAGGTGCAGCTGGAAGTGGCAGGTCAGATGACAATCTTGAAAGCCTAAAGAAACGGTTTGATACGTATATGAATGATACAATGCCAGTCATCCATTATTATGAAGAAAGAAACTTAGTGAAACAAGTGGCTGCAAGTGGCACTCCAGAGGAGGTTGGTAATGTTCTGTACTTAAGTCAATATTTTTCCACATCTGCTCTGAAATGAACATCATGTTCAATAGTTACCTTGTATAACACCTTCAGTCTTTCCAAAATTGGTATTTCACTTGGCAACAGTACAAGCTTTAGTGAAGTGAGAGACTGTTTAAGACCTTTCTTTTGGACATGGTGCATAAAACTAAACTAAACTCCGTGGCCTTAGTCCGCGAGCGAACTATACCGACAGAGCGGCCACCGCTGGTCGGCGAAGTTAGTGCCAACTTTTGCGGATAGAGGGGTGTCACGTGGTCAGCGCAACGGGTCCCCACGGCTGTTTAATCTGTTTTCTAGACCTGAAGCCGCCTCACGAGGCTGAGTGGACCCTGTTCCAGACCCCCTACTACTCAGAAAATCTGGTAGTGCTGGGAATCAAACCCGGGACCTCTGTATCTGTAGCCAGAAACTCTTACCACTAGACCACAGAGGCGGTCTGGACATGGTGCATATGTATGTTTAAAACCACTATGTTTCATAAACTGACTGTTTCCTTCATCGGTTGAACAGGATAGTAAGAAAGAAAACAAATTGTGTTTTGAGGTATGATCCATGATTATGTTCATTGTGTGCGGTCACAGAATTTCATTAACTTGTGTCTCAGTTGTAACCAACTAACCAACAACCTCCATGGAGTAGACTACTATTTCCTTGGCTAGCCAAGAAATTCTCCATATTTCACGATTCAGTGTTGTCCAAACATTTGATGCTGTGTAGCAGAAGTTCTTGAACTGTTAGTGCTCATGGGGCACTAGAATGGGAATAGATAACTTAAATATAGTCTACTTTTAAATAATGTCATATATTGTATGAGAATGTAGGCTTATCATGAAGTGGAAAAATGATTAGTTTTGATGTAAATATCGATATAGAGACCTGAAGTAAATACAGTGCCCCCCCCCAGAGTTTTAGGTAATGGTGCCCCCTGTGCTTAGCAAAGACTTCACCAAACCTCCACCACCCTTTCTGAACTTTGTATGTGTGCATGAGTATAGGGAAGACCTTTATCAGTTTTTTATCTTTAATGTTTTAATTTTCATATTTCATTGTGCATCATCACAGTGCTCTTCCGAGCCTTGCAGCTGACTGTTTTGAGAACCAATCCTGTATAGGATTGAGTTACTGACAGCAAGGTACACACAAGAAGTTGCATTATTTGACAGGTCACTACTTGAATTACAGCTTGTGTGCATGCACGCACGCGCGCGCACACACACACACACACACACACCTGACATTAACTTTATTGCATGTTTAGTGTTGTTTTTAAATGTTCATAACTAAAAATGTCAGGTTTTTGTAACGGTCTTAGTAAGAGCCAAGAATAATTTTGTTAGTGTTTGAAATTCTTTAAAATTGAAATTATAAATTGATCTGTTTTGCATTTTCAGATTTTTGAGGCAGTGGCAGCCATATTCAAAAGTACATCACCTTCCAATTAGAGGAAGTTAAAGGATAAGGAGTCTTGTTAGGTATAAGGAGGTAGTATAAACAGCAACCACTGTAGAAACAAGTAATTTATGTTTTTTATTCTTGTGAAATAGGAACCGTGATGCACAGAGTTATGCAGTGTAATGTAGACATGAATGCCAAAACATGTGAAAAGAATAATTCTGTCTGTGTTTATATGTGGGTTATAGGCTAGGGGATACTGTATTTACTTGCATAATTTACATGCTTTTTAAACCAAAAACACATATGTGAAAGCTGTGGTATTTGGAATAAGGAAATGCAGCAAAATTATTTTAATCTGATGTCTGATAATTTATAAATCCTGATAATCTGGCAATAGTTCCAAGACTGGAAGTTTTGCTTTTTTACCAGAAAAAAAGCTTTAGCAGTGCGTTGGGCAGATATCGGGGACATGTTGAAAAAGGCCACCAGGACTGTCTGTATGTCGTGGTATCTCCTGTCCTCTAATCCGATAATCCATCAACTTCTTCAGCTGTGAAGATTCCAGAAAACACAAAAGAGGCCCTGATGACCCTCAACCAGCAGATGGAGGTATCCAAGTGGAATATTCCTCTGCTTAGTTGTGCAGTGGAAGTATAAGATCAGCAACAAAAATTTGCCTGTAAGAACTTAGGTCATTATAGGTACCATCTGATAATCCAGAGTATGCAGTAATGTGGCACATGTCCGGTCTCATGCAAACCAGATTAACGAAATTTTGCTGTACTGCGTTCCAGGGTACTATTTTATGCTACAGATTGATGTTATGAAAAATATGGCTGCATGATATTGTGAATAAAAAAAAAAAAGTTGTGGTGGGAGGTGAGGGGAGGTAAAAGATGCAGAGAATGTGCAATTTTGATTATTTTCCTTGTAATTTATCATCATTCTTTTAAACCAAGTTGTACAACTGTTTTATTTTCCTGTACTAAACACACTGAAATTTCTACTTATTATTCCTGTTTTAACATAACATGTGATAACACAATACAAATTCCTTGACTTCACCAAGCACAGCTGTAACCTGTAGAACTTTACTGTTTATGGTGTTGTTTTATTTTGACATTGAATAATAAACCATTGTTTTTTTCTGCACTGGGACTTCAAATTTATGTTGTTGAACAAATTAAACATGCATGGCCTTTTAGGATAAACCAATGTGGCCTGCCTCAGTTGATTTTTTGATTTAGGGTTAAACAATTTCAGTTTATATCCTGTGTTTCAGACTAATCACTGACACCTGATTGCAAGATCTAAGTGGTAACTGAGGACTTAGTGTGTTTCTTGACTGTAGTTCAGCATTTCCTTATACAAGCGGGTCTCGTTTTATGCCAGGAATACATTCCTGAAAAGTATTGCGCAAATCGAATACAAATTTCCCGTTTAAGACGGTGTTTTTCCTGGGGGTTAGGGGATTGACAATCTTATCCTGTATAGTGTATGACTGTGCCACTAGTGGACATATGAACCTGCAGATTATATATCTGCTGTATATAAAGTAGCCTATATACTTGTCTGTACAATATAATTATTTATTTTTAATGCAATAAAAATGTAAGAGACTCACATCCATAGTGTTTATTCTGAAAGGACCTGGTAGTCTTGTTACACAAACGCTTTAGTTTCTGACTTAGCACTTTCTATAATTATATCAGCAGTATCATAAATTGTACATGCACTAATATGAGCGAATCTAACAGTACAGCATATGTCAACAATTTTTTCACCTTTTTCAAGTTTTTTTTTTTTTGCTTAACTTCCCTTTAGAACTGATTGTCTTTCACCATTTTTTTACTTTCATTGCACAAGGTGTGTAGATTTATGTTTTTCACTCATTTTCATACCAAAAACCATTGCTGATAAAGGGGGAATTACACGAGCCACGATCTTGTATCACCAACTAATCAGTCCATACATGTGACTGATGGTGTGACAGTGATATCATTGCTGGTAGCCACCAACACAAGACAAGTGCAGCCACATTTTGTCTATGCCAAATCACCTTAAACCAAAAATTATCACGTATCATCTATGCCAGATTGCATTAAATTGAACATTATCATGTAAATTTGAAAAGTGGTATAAAATTTCAAGTTGCGTTGAAGTGAAATCACACCAAAAAATGCATAAAAATAGACCTGCCTATGCTCACATGCAACAGGAGCATCAAACACTTATGGCTGCTACTGACTGAGTTCTTCCAACAGTGCATGCCTCTTTGACTTTCCCACTTTTCTTGAAGGTGGAAACCTTGACTGTCTGTCCCCAGTACTTCAACGTGTAATGACTGAACAAGCATAACTCCCTTGTGCACATTACTTGACAAGATCAACATGTCTCTTCAAACTGATGGTATATACATCAGAAGGCAGGCAGTTCATGAATGCATATATACATGATTACTTTGTAATGTTCGTAGCTGGTTAAATATCTGCAGCTAAAAGTTGGACTTAAATTATCATATTTAATAGGGTATTTATTTAAAGTTTGTTATGTGAAAGTAGGGGTGCTTAAAGTTTGTTTATATTTATGATATTAGTGAGTGAAATCCTTTTGATTCTATGCCTACTAATATAGTGCTATATACATAAGAGGTAAAGAGGTTGTACTGTATTTACTCAAATACAAGACAACCCTTCATATAAGATGCACTCCCTCAAACCCAGCCATAATCTTCAATTTTGGGGAAAATTCCAACACAGAATGTGTTAAACTTTATGCATGATTATAGGGAGACACCCCCCCCCC
>Ga0209629_10001946_pt1 | contig 13622 bp, 11 predicted proteins | sample TergutCu122P5_FD_187286 | JGI IMG/M metagenome (GOLD analysis project Ga0209629, IMG submission 187286) | Cubitermes ugandensis P5 segment gut microbial communities from Kakamega Forest, Kenya - Cu122 P5 (SPAdes) (version 2) | ecosystem: Host-associated > Arthropoda: Insects > Digestive system... | reverse complement strand
AATTTACAACTTCTAAAAGTTTAAATGTATGGAGTACAACATTTCCACTTAAAGATAACCACAAAGAAACATGGTATTCAGCAGACGGTAGGACAGTGAATCAAACAGATTATGTCTTAATTAGGAACAAATTTAGAAGTGTAATAATAGACTTCAGAGCACTAAGGGGACCAAACATTGGATCAGATCACAACTTATTGAAGATAAACTTTAAAGTGAAATTAAGGGTAAAAACTGAGAAGAAATATGAGACAAGAAAAATTATGAATATTCTTCAAAATTCAATGTAGAAACAAGAATCTTCTTCTTCTTCTATGGTGCTACAACTCTGGTAGAGTCTTGGCCTTCTCAACAGTATCCTTCCATTTAAGGCGATCTTAGACTTGTCCTGCCCATTTTATAAGTTTCATCTTTTTCAGGTCATTCCTGACATCATCTTCCCATCGGGACTTGGGCATTCCTACTGGTCTTCTTGTGAATGGTTTCCATGTGTATATTTTCTTTACAATACTAGTTTCAGGCATTCTATTTATGTGTCGAAACCAGCTCAATCTTTGGGCTTTAACATAATTTATTATGTTCCTCTGTTTTATTAACTCATCCAGTTCTTAGTTTGTTTTAATTCTCCAATTACCATTATCTTCTTTAGTTGGCCCAAATATTTTCCTCTCAAACACTGAGAGTCTCTGTATAATACTTTCTTTAAGGACCCATGTTTCACAGTCGTAAACTACAATTGGTCTAATTACTGACCAATATAACTTTAATTTGGATTTTCTGGACACCAAGTTGCTTTTAAAAAGAGTTCATTTTGCATAGAATGCTTTATTTCCTTTGACAATTCTTTCTCTAATTTCTTCTTCCAATGTGTTTATCCATTCACAGTTGTACCAAGGTAGCTGAATGATCTGTCGTGATCAATTTGTATATTTCCAACTGTTAATCTATCTGATTGAGTTTCTTTCTTTGTACATTTCAAGTACTTGGTTTTATTTTCATTTACAATTAGACCAAATTGTAATGAAATGTTTTTCAGTTTTTCAGAGGTATCTGTCATTGTTTGTTTGGTTCAGGCAGTGATTAATATATCATTGACATATGCTGAACATTGTTTTAAATGTGTTGATATGTTACCTCTCAGTTTCAGCTGCTTAAAAATATCATAAATGACTATGCTAAACAGAGTTGTTGACAGTGGGTTGCCTTGTTTTACTCCTGTCAATATTTCAAACTTTTCTGTATAATTTTGGTTTACTTTAGCTGTAACTTTTGTATCTTGTAATGTCTTTGCTATCAGTTTAATTAATTTACTTTGTATATCATAATTATTTAAGCATTTTATTATATTATCTCTGTACACTGAGTCAAATGCTTGTGTGTAATCAACAAAAACATTGTGCATTTGTATATTAAATTCATGATAATTTTCAATAATTTGTCTGACTATTAATATATTGTCAATTGTAGATCGATTCGGTCGGAATCCCATTTGGCAATCTTCTAATTTGCTCTGTACTATACTAGACAATCTGTTGTTTATTAAGATTGTGAAGATTTTATATGCTACATTCAGGAAAGTAATGGTATGTAGTTGCTACATATAATCCTATCTCCTTTCTTATATATAGGACAAATTATTCCTTCTGTCCATTCTGTTGGTAGAGTCTCCTCATTCCATATTTTCATTATTAATTTGTATATCCTTCATTTTAGTTCTATCCCACCTTATTTTATTAACTCTGCTGGTATATTGTCTGATCCTGCAGCTTTATGTGTTTTAAGCTTCTTTATTACTTGACTTACTTCGTAATAGGCGGGTGGAGGTTCTTCTTCTACATTATTTAAGATTGTATTTTCTGGAATTAGTTCCTTAAATTTGGCATTCATGCTTTGTAAATCACAAAAGTATTGTTTCCATCTTTGTAGCATGTCTCCATGTTCTGACAGTATGTTACCACTTTTGTCCTTACAAAATATTGGTAACACCAATCGTGTTTTTATTAAAAAAACTGGGCTTCTTTAAAAAAATTTCTTGTCTCATTCTTATTACTTGTTGCTTCTATTTGTTTAATTTTGTTATTTATCCATATTCCCTTTTTTCCTTTACATACCCTGTTAGCTTCTGTTCTTTTCATTTCATATATTTCACGACTAGCTCTAGTCTTAGCTTGTAGATATTTCTTTCTAGCTTCGTTCTTCTGAGTCATTATTAGCTTATACGACTCATCCCACCATCCATTCATATTAGAAGTATTTTGTGTTTGAATAACTTCATTAGCTGATTCTATTATTGTCTCTCTAATATTTTTCCATTCTTCTTCGATGTCCTGTTGTACTTCTTTTCCTATTAGTTTGTTATAGAGACATGATCTATATTGTTTTAGTTTAGCAGGTTTCTGTAAATTACTTTGGTTCCATTTCTTTTGCTTAACTGCATTGTTTTGTGTTCTAATCAACTTTTGCTTTGTTATACTTTTCACTAAAAAATTATCTGAATCGCAATTCAAACCATGCATTGTTCCGACATCCTCTGCCATGCCTTTTTTATTTGCATCTATGATTACATGGTCTATTTGATTCAATGCATTGCCATCAGGTGATATCCATGTTCCTTTATGTATTCTTTAATGTTGATAATGAGTACTTATTATTTTCATGTTATTTTCAATTGCGTACTCACAGACCCACTCTCCATTTCTGTTTGAGATCTCATGGAGTGTATGTTTACCTGCAACATTTTGGTACACATCTTCCTTTCCAATTTTGGCATTTAGATCTCCCAAAATTATAGCTGTGTCATGTTTGGGCATTTTGTTATGGACTATTTGTAAGTCTTCATAAAACTTTTCATTTTCTTCATCGGTTTTCTCTTCAGTAGGAGCATGTACACTTATTATAGATAGATTATTAAACTTTCCTTTAATTCATAATTTGCACAGTCTTTCGTTGTATGGTTAAAAGCTTAGGATATTCTTTTTAATTTCATTTGGGACCATGAATCCAGTTCCAAATTGACCTGTTTTTTCTGGGTCACATCCCGCACATCCTAATGGACTGAAATGAATGGATGAATGAATAGTAGTTGGTGAGAGTGCCAATCATAAAAGTCTTCCACTCTCCTATTACCTCGTCCCACTAAGGCTCAAGTATCTTCCACAGGGTCCTATTCTCGATCACACTCAGCATATGTTCCTTTGTCAGTGTGAGAGGCCAAGTTTCACAACCACACAGAATAACATGCAAAACTATAGTTCTGTATATTTTTAATCTTCATATTTTTGGAGAGGTAGCTAAAATACATAAGATACTGCACTGAATGATGGCAAGCTTTCTCTGACTCCGGTCAGCTCTTACTTTTTTTAATTGCAGTTTTCATTTGTTAGGTATGTTCGCAAATATTAGAAATGTTGCACTCTTTCAAAGGATTTGTAACCTATCTTTACATTACTTTGTCCTGCATTCTGTTTGTAAGACATGAATATATGCCTAGTTTTCTGAGCATTTACTATTAGAACAGTTTTCTTACTAGCAACTAATAAGGTTCTTGTGTTTTTCTTCATAGTATGTATGTTTTCACCCAATATGTTAACATCATCAGCATAAACAAGAAGCTGATGTATACCTTTTAATTTCAAGTCCTCCTAATTTTCCTTACCCTCCTCATGGCAAATTGAAAAGCAGTTGCAATACATCTCCTTGTTTAAAACCATTCTTAATAAGAAACTTGGCAGACAAATGTTTGCCTTCCCAGACTGTACAGTAGGTTTCTTTAAAGACATTATTATTGACTGTACCTGTTTCTTAGTGAAACCACACTCATTGAGAGTATTGCATGAGAATTCTCTCCCAACTGAATCATAGGATTTCATGAAATCTATAAATAATTTATTTATTGCATCATTGTATCTTCCTCCCCCCCCCCACTCCAAGTATTTGACGGACGCATAATGTGTTCTGTAACTGACCTTTTAACATCAAAATCCACACTGATGATTCTAGTAAATTAATTTGCATATATAATCAAACATGACAGAAGGATTTTGAATAAAATATTGTATGTAGTTGATAAGATTTGCAGTGCATATTATCTTTACAGATACTGTAAGTAGAGGAACACTGTACCATGGCTGTACACAAAGATAATGCTGCTGCAGTGGAACTCAGAAATTCTGTAGCTCAAGAGAAATGAATATTTGTGAATATTGTTTTCCATCATGAAGTGAATTTAGTAGCACTGCAGAAAAAATATTTTATCCTCTAGTATATAGTGTGTGCATGTACATATTTATATTCTGTTATATTTATATGTAAATGAACATTTTTGTATTTGCCAGTTGGAGTGCTTTTCACTTTTTCCCATTGGCTAAGTATAGTTCTATTCGTCTTCCCTCTCCTGTAGCTCTTGATTGGTCAGTTTCCTTAACCTACAATTTAAGTGACACATCCGTTTCTTTCTTTCTACTTCAGCATCTCCTTGAGCAAGATTTACTTACCCTGAATGCAGTGTGTGTATGTTCCTCTGTAATGTTAGAAAGCAATTTACCTCATGACTTAGAATTCCAGAAGTAAGTTCTGTTGTATTGGAAACAGGACACATGTTTTTCATTTTTCCAGCTTTAACTTCCTGTATTTTTCCCCTGCATACATATGTTGTGTGTTTTTGCAACTGGTAAATTGCATTCACCAATGCAGTTTTTATTCCAATTTATGAACGATACATGAAAGTGAATTTTCTCTCCTTAGGAACCACTTGAACTCTTTTTTCAGCAAATATGAAAATCCAAGACAGATAGGAACATCTGAAAATCAGTCACTTCACATGGCTGACACTGTGACTGACTTAGATATTATATATATATAAAGTTTAGGTGATTGAATTTGTATTATACCTATTGACTGCCTTGGTGGTCATATTTAATTGTTTAGTAAACAGTACTTTTGTTGTAATAGTAGGATATTAAAAAATTAACTACATTGATTATGATAAATGATGCAGCACTGAATGTTGTAGTATTGCAGTTTTTGAGAGTTATGGAGTGTGATTAAGAAAATAGTTTTTTGACCTACTGTAAGATGTTGTCCAACCACTACCTGAAGAAAATTATAAGCGATGTGAAATATTCAACTATGATAGCTGCTGTAGGGATTAAATCTGAGGTCTGTTCACTTGCAGAAGCAGTACATAACTTGGATTTTAGTAATATAAATATTCAAATGTCAGTATTTTGCAGACATTAAAAATTTCGGCTCTAAACACCTGTGTTAATCTACCAGATAGTGTCGATTTCAGAATTTGAAACAGGGATGTTACAGTGTATCCATATCAACAGCGTCTGTGATTTTCTAATTGCAGTGTCCAATGGATGAATGAAAAGGCTAGCTCAAATCGGGCGTACGTTCCAACACCCATTGAGCACATAGCAAATGTTGTGACACATGGGGTATGTAGATATTGCTGTTTATTAGGATCTTTTAAAAAAAAATTTTGCAAGAGTATTATAAATTTGGAACTATGTTTACAAATCAGTGCCTGGGTAAGAGATCAATAGTAGTTGAGTAGCTGAATCTATGTCATAGTGATATGTTACAGTTCATGTAAATTCAGTGTATGTTGTTACATATTATTTATGTATTTCTGTGAAGATAAGTTATTAGTAGTGAAATTTTTAAAATTGGATGCCTAATATACCTGTTGTGTTGCTCCAACTTTGGAGAAAAAAGTGCTCATGATGGGAGATGGGGAGGGGGAGAGCTTGGAAGAGCTGAAATCCTGAAACATGACCACTCATTCATGCCATCAATCTGTTAAACCAGTAACTACATGGAAGTCTTCTGGGAGTGCAGGTGGAACATGCAGTGGAAAAAATAAAAAGAATGCTGAAGGCTGTAACCCAAAAACAGGCCTAAGTTGCACTCATTAATAAGGAACTGGTTTCTTGCTTATTCACTTATCTGTGCTCTTTGCTCTTCTGCAGATGAGGCTCATTTTTTGAGATCAAGTAAGAATGGAAGTTGTACTTTTCTCTGAAATACCCTGATTCCCAATGTGTACTTTGAAATTTTTTAATTCCTCATAGGTCGTGATATTCTTAGTTGCAGATACGAACCCTCTTTTTGTGACTAATCAGTAGTAAAAATTGCATGCTGCATAGAATTATGCATTATATTTCCTGTGTATTGATGACATAGTGAAACATGCTTCAGGTGGGTTATAGATGTTTGTGAGCTTCATATTTTGTCATGAATAGTGTGCGTGATCTATTTGAGGCATGAAAGTTACTTTTAGCTGCCTGTAACTTGATGCAGACTGAAATGAAAGTGGCATGACAACTCTTAGTGTTGATTTCCTAGTCCAGCATCAGCCAATCCACTTATAAACTGTTTATTTTTGTTTTGAAGCTTGGGTGAAAACCAGTTAGACCAGTGTTTCCCAAACTTATTTGTTCGCAGACCCCTTTGGGTTTGAAAAATAACCAAGGATCCTTGTATCTTGCTCCCATAACTATAGAGTGTCAGGGTGACAGGTATCCAACATTAAAAATTTATATCCCAGAACTGATTTTTTCATGGGTAGGAATACATGTCAGTAGCATTTGTAGAGTCCAGTTGAAATGTGATGGCACACGATGATGCACAGGAGGGGAAGTGAAGGGGAAACTGGTCAATGGAGTGGGTAGCTAGTACTCTTCACACTACCTCGGAACATGGTGTATCCAGCATTACTACCACTGATGTGCACACCTCGGCTGCCAGTAGTCGACTGAACTGACGCCCGCGCCAGTTTAAATGGACTTGTCTGTTTTGCCAAAAGACGAAATCTGGCTTCTGCGCATGTGCCATCACATTTCAAACACAGTCTAACACTGCATTGCATGATTTGACATTAATGTAACTGACTGTCGCTCACTTCTTGGGTACAGGGAGTTTCTTAATGAGGTATTCTAATGGTCATGCTAAATAAAAATATCACCAATTAAAGACATTCTGCAATTATTTTTATCAAGACGTTATTCCTTCAGTTAAAAATATAAGTAAACTTTAAAGTAGCCATTACAGAAATGGATCCATGAATCCCCTAGGAACTCATTGCGGATCTTAAGGAATCGACAGACCATACTTTGGGAACCACTGAGTTAGACTAATGGTATGTAATTGGCTTTGGAATGTGGGATGGGGTAGCAGGGGAAAGTGTATGTCAGTTTGCTACTCTTCAATTATGGCAATTGTTACATCCCAGCACTGTCATATGATATCTGCTTAAGAAGTTCTTGGACTGCCCTGTGATGATAGAGCATGGTTTAGTAGAGTGATTGGATCCTGTTGTTGTTTTCCTTTCAGTCCTAACATGTTGTGGTGTGGAGTAAACAAAGTTATGAGGCATGTAGAACTGAAATCCATGTGCAACAGTGCTGTGGCAGCATAGATGACAGTTGCATGTTTGACTCGGTAGGTTGATTGGCAGACACTTGTGTAGAACAGTAGACTGTGTGAGTAGCTAGTACAGACAACATTACATCACAGCTTAAAGATAGTGCACTATATGGTGAATCTTTCTGAACAGGACCAGAGGGTGGTGGTTCAGAGTCTCACAGCTGTAGAGCAGTAGGCTGTCAACATGTAGAAGTTCTTAGTTGGATGTGTGCCATCTGTTGTGCTGCATGTGTTTCAGTGACAACAGTAGATGAGCTCCATATCTTTCGAACGGACAGGCAGTGAACAGTATACTTACCAAGACCAGTACAGGCTCATATTTTTGCTAATCCAGAGAACACTGCATGGGTCAAAAATACTGTGCACAAGGACAGATGTTAGGTGGTTTGCTTTCTGTCTTTGGAAGTGAATATGAATATTGGCTGTGTCAGTGAAATTGTACAGGATTTTGGATAACACAAGGCTTGTTCCCTGTAGGTCCTGCATCTCCTGATAGACATAAAAGGAGCATCACATTTCAGTATTGGTAGAACATTTGCAACCCTACCATACTGACGATGATGTATTTCTGAACTGGCCTGTGACTGGCAACAAATCTGACTATACATTTTACACCAGTGATAAAACCAGGAAGCATGCTGTGGAGACTTACTTCAGTGTTTCTCAACCTTCGTGAGACTGCGGCCCGGTAAATTCTTTTTTTATAAGACGAGGGCCTGGTCATAACAAATTTAATCGTAAATACCTTTCCAAATTTTTTTAAGTTCATTCATTAAACTAACGTAAGTATTAATAATTAATTATGGCATAATCATAAAGAGTATTAGTACACTTATGTATACGGTGTGGCATGTTGACAAATATAAAATTACATTTAAATTAGTTATCAATCGCTGGACTAATGAAATCCTGGTCATTGACATTTGCTACACAGATGTTATTTAGACATTCTTGGTCTGAGCTTTTCGACACATTCAGGAACATTATTCTCCTCAGAATATTTCCACTATAAAATATTTATTCATGAAAAATGCTTGGAAAACTAAAATGACAAATTCCAGGAGAACCTCTCACAGCCCGGTATAATTGATGCCAGGGCCCGGTACCGGGCCATGGCCCGGCGGTTGAGAAACACTGCCCTACTTTACTGTGACACAATCATTGCAAAATGTACTGTCACACTGTTTGAAAGCAGCATACCATGATCAAGAACAAATATCTGTGTCAACTCACTGACTGCATCATCCTCCTGCACGACATTGCCTCTCCACATACAGCCCATGTGATGGGAGGTTCCAAAATATCTTGTGTACAGCTTGGAGTTAAGGCTGTGCATTTTTCATGTCTTTGGATCATGAAAGGAAGCTCATGATGGCCTTATGTTCATGTCAGACAGTGACATGCAGGAGATTATGGTATAGTTGTTTAGGCAGCACCTCAAAAGAATTCTTTCCAGGTGGGATATGCTGCCTGTGCATCAGTGGGACTCTAAATGCCTATGTTGATTTTGAAGTTGTCCATTCCATGCATTTTTATATCAATGTACACTGTTTATTATATCAACTAAGGGCACATTCTTAATTAGTACAAACATTAAATGAACTTCTCCAGCAACATGTTTCGGTACATGTATACCGTCTTCAGGACAGTCCAATTTTTAAAAACCAAAAGCTACTGCAAAGCTGTTGTTTAGATGTTCTGTAGTCTGTAGCAGCTGTGTCACTGATGGTTAGATGTAAAAGTTACAACTGTACATATTTTTAAAACTTATGATTACACTATGGTTAAAAACATTTCTTATCATTAAATGAGATATATATGTGGTAGAAATTTTTATGTTGTACTTGACCATGGACAGTTCTATTAGTATGGCAGTAGATGTTCTGTTCGGCAATATATGTCACACCCTGAAGTGAATTTGGTCCCTGTGTTTGTGATGTATCTTGTATTGGAGCATTGAGAGATTTATGGAAGATAACTGTTGTTCTGGCTAGCCATCTGTGTCACTAACTGATGAAAAAATCATAGCATTTGGTGCTGTGTTTTGTTCAGATTGACAATCCATAGGAACATGTTTCACAATTTTGACTGAAAATTCAGGTGTGTACTATCTCTTTGAAAAATGCTTTGAACAATTTCTCAAAGTTGGCCAAAGCAAAAACTGACTGAACATTTGCACAGAACTCTTGCGACAGGCTGAAGTAGATGAGAACTTCATATAATATGACAACAATCCAGGAATTTGAACTGAAATTTTTGTATGTGAACTTGTATTATTTCCTGAGACCACATTATAATTTTCTGACACCTGTACATAGCAAATGATTTGTAAAATAGAGCTCAAAGTAATTCTGAAAATCAGGGCCGTTATTCTTACATGTGTTGCTTACCTTATGACAGGGATGCTTAAAGTTTTTGAAAATCCAGGAGCCATCTCAAAATTCTAAGCACCAGAATAGTGACACTAAGCAAGCTCCATACTAAGGCTTCACAAATGTTGGGCACCACTGTACAAAATTTAGCCATTGCATTCTGGTGCCCAGTATTTGTGCTCCCCAGCCTTACAAAATAAATGGAAGTTGTGATGAGGTGGAAATAGCAGTCAAAGAGGTGAGGAATAAGAAGGCTACAGGGGATGATTGTGTACCTGCAAATGTACTCAGATTGTTGGGAGAACATGGTCTCAAATGATGCAACTGATGAACAACATATATGAAACTGGAGAGTGGCCTACAGATTTCATTGAGGTTACAGGGGTTGCCTTACGAAAGAATCCAAAAGCTGCAAAACAGAGCAACCATGTCACAGTTGCAGTCAGACTCATCACACATGAGTCAAAGATAGTAGTAAGGTTGTTTATTAGTAGAAGGGTTGAAAAGGAAATTGAGGACATAATTGGAGATGATCAGTTTGAATTTAAATGAGGAAGAGGAACTAGAGATGCAGCTGGGATGTCAGAATAAACTTTGGACATAGAGGAAGAAGTGTGTGTGCTTATTTCATAGACTGGCAGAAGGTACTTAACCAAGCAAACTGGGCCAAGTTATTGCAGATCCTAAAGAATACCAGTATAGACTGGCATGAAAGAAGATTGGTCAGCAAATTGTACATGGATTAGGGTGTGAAAGTATGACTGGACCAAGGAGGCATCAGGATTGTGAAGATTGGAAGAGGAATTAGACATGGATGCTGTTTGTTACTGATTTTATTCAACTTGTGCAGTGAGTACCTTACCAAGGAAGCTGTTGAAGGATTTGAAGATTTTTAAAAAAAAGGAGGACAAGTAATTTGCATTGTGAAATATGCAGATGACTTTGTGCTACTGGCTAAGGAAGAAATTATGCTTTAGAGCATGACTTATAGACTGCTTCTGGTTAGGGAAGGGCTTGTTGAGTGGACATGAAGTAGAGGAAACTAAGGTAATTAGAATCTCAAGGTAACCATATTCAGTACAATTATGAGAGATCAAAAACAACTGGAGAGTGTGGAATATTTCAGCTATTTGGGTAGCCTGATAGCATGTGATGCTGGATGTATGCATGAAATCAAATCCAGGATTGCCATGGCAAAAGCAGCATTCAACAAGAAGAAGATTCTTGTGGACCAGAAGATGAGATTCATACTTGAGGAAGAAACTCCTGAAATGCTACATTTGTAGCATAGCTTCATATGATGATGAAACTTGGACACTTCAGGAAATAGACCTGAATTGCCTTGAAACTTTTGGAATGTAGTGGTGGAGAAGGATGCAGAAGATTAGTTGGACTGATCATGTGAAAAATGAAGTATTACATAGAGTCAAGGAGGAAAGGAATATCCTACAAAAAATAAAGTGAAGAAAGACTAACTGGATTAGTTCTATGATGCATAGGAACTGCCTTCTAAAACATAGTATTGAAAGACAGATAAGGATGAGAAGACGAGGAAGAAGATGTAAGCAGATACTGGATCACCTGAAGGAAAATAGAATATACCAGAAGTTGAAAGATGACGCACTAGAACACATTGAAGAACTCACTTTGGAAGAGGCTATATACCTGTAAAAAGACAAGTTGATTAGATAGTAAGACTTGTGCTTTGGATATGGACCTTTCATGTTCAAGTTTTATTCCAGAGTCTAGCTTGTGATTTTTATGGTTTGCCATCAGTCTCTACAAGTAAATGCTTTGTTAGTACTTTAAAATATGTTCTGATTCAATCCTTCTTTATCCTATCTAATTCACAAATCATGCTGTAGGGCTGCGTTACATAATCCATGCAGTTGCAAGAAGGGTTAATTAAGTAAAGCAAGAATCAATTAACCACCCAAACATCCATCCAGATTCTGTGATCATACTTGAAGACATGCTGCAATAACGTCCCTTGATATTGTGGTTGCAATTCAAGCATACAACACAATGATACACATATTTGTGTGATTTTATTGTTTCAGAGCAGTATACTGGTATATATTTGTTTATTTTATTCCTCTTGAATCGCATTGACATACGAGATGGAGAGCAAAATATAATTGATGGCTGTAACTGAAAACTTAGTGATATTCTACAATCAAGATTTTCTTGTTTGGTTTATTACCAAGTCTCCTGATATTCAGTTATAGAGATTAGGAAGCAATGTATAGTTTGTGAGATAGGAGGGTTTGTATTAGAGCCCAGCAGGAATGTAACAGAAAAAATACTCTGACCCAAAGCTGTCAGGAAGTTAGTGAAGGTAGTCTGAAATATTATTATAACAATGCCGTGTAGAGGTCTTCCCTTAGGAATCTGGACCTATCAAGAACTCTACAAGTGCAACAAGCACATAAATGATTATGGGAAGAAACCAGTACTATGTAATACTGGAATTTACAATACCCCTGTCAAGGAGTCATTCCTGACTTAGTGCATTTTGTAGCTAGTAAAAACATGAATTTCTTTATATATATATATCAAGAAGGACTGAGAAGGAATGACTTCCATGGGAAGTGAAAGAAAGTGTGATAATTGTACACCTCTTAATCAGTTGTATGCAATGGCAACAAGTTATCAAGTCCTAATGCCATCAGCAAGTCTGGTATATAGCTCATTTGGATAAAATACACCAATGCTGTTTCTCTGCACAGGTGTGGGTGTTCCCCAGTGTGCTAGCCTGCTTGGAGCTTATGGAGAGAGCCACCAGCTGGCCACAGTATTGGTCGGCTGTGGTATATGGTGGTGCTCTCATCCTTCTCTTCACAGTCTCCACAGTCTTTCATTCCGTGTTTTATTGCAACTCTGATGCGTAAGTATGCACTTCCCATGTGTATGTGCATGTTCATCAGCGTTAATGAGATTATGGCAACCAGTGGCATCACTGAGATCTGCCTCAGTATTATTCTAAGGTAAGTGATGCAAAGGTAGGCATTAAACATTCAGAGCTTTACTTCCTTGCTTGCTTGCCTTCTTCCTTCCTTCCTTCCTTCCTTCCTTCCTTCCTTCCTTCCTTCCTTCCTTCCTTCCTTCCTTCCTTCCTTCCTATCTTTACCTAGTTACTCACTTTATTTACTCTACTTACTTACTTACTTAGTTACTTGCTGCTGCTGCAACTAATTTTTTATGGTATGTTTCTCTGTGTATGTATACTGTTTAACTTAAAATTATTTGGTTGCCTTGGGGTGCCGTGAGTTTGGGGCTGAATCCTGTTTCTGTGGAGTACATAGTAGTTCTCCAGAGGTGGAGTTTGTTTAATGCAGTTAGTTCAGCGATGCATCCACAGCATCAGCAGGGTGTATGTATATGTACCCTATTTCCCAGCCCATAAGACACACCGTGATTTTCTCGTTAGAAATTTCAGAAAAAAGTAATGGTGAATGTATTTTAATTTTAGTAATTTTTTGGAAGAAAACAGGATTGTTACATACCAAAATTAGCAACCATAATACAATTTATTCATCATAGAAACCCAGAAAATCGTTGTCACTGCCACTAAAATCATCTTCATGGTTGTTTTCACTCGATGCGTCACTTTCTTCATATAAAATGTCATCTTAACTTCCATCTAGTGCATTGCTAATGCCACATTTTTTTAAAGATTTTACAATACTCTCACTTTTAACTTGCTGCCAGGAATTTTTCACCCACTCACAAACATTAGAAATCAAAGGCCGTTTCACTCTTCCTGCTGGTGTAACGTGATGAGTTGGTGCCTCAGTCCACTTTGCCCATTCCTCATGC
>Ga0209629_10001945_pt1 | contig 13629 bp, 8 predicted proteins | sample TergutCu122P5_FD_187286 | JGI IMG/M metagenome (GOLD analysis project Ga0209629, IMG submission 187286) | Cubitermes ugandensis P5 segment gut microbial communities from Kakamega Forest, Kenya - Cu122 P5 (SPAdes) (version 2) | ecosystem: Host-associated > Arthropoda: Insects > Digestive system >... | reverse complement strand
CCGTTGAATCGCCTGCATCGCCGACAACGAAAAACCCTGCTATTTTATGTGTTTTAACAATGTCGGCGCAGCAGGCAGCCGTGGAAGCGGCTCAAATTTTATTATCGCATCTATAACCGCTCCATGATTGTCGTGGCTCTGATTTTTTGTATCTACTCAAAACCGGTTGAAAATTCACGAAGCTGGATACGGCAAGCCCTGCATCGCAGGGTGTTTGCGCGATGCCGAAGGCTGCCGCCCATACCGGCTGCGGTATCTCATCTTTTCTGTAACGGGCCGGCCACATGTCGAACAGGATTTTTCATAAAATTTTCAAATTTTTTGGCTTTGCAATCCTCACCAGCGGTGTTTTTCGGAATTGATTTTTCATAAGTGCCGAATATAATGTGAGTTTGTGCGTGTCATTTTTTACAAATCGTCGGAACAATCCCCTATTCAAGTGCCCACCATGAGTTACTATCACGCGGCGAGTGCCCCGGATTACGTTCCGGTTCCGTTATTGCGGGATTTACAATGGCAGCGTTTTGAAGTCAATTTGCGTCACACTTACGAAAACGTTTTGTGGTATCGCCAAAAAATGCGGGAAAAAAACGTCTCCCCTTCGGATATTCGCAGTTTTGACGATTTGCACAAGCTGCCGTTTCTCGTCAAAGCGGACTTGCGGGACACTTATCCGTTCGGAATGTTTGCGGTGCCGATGCAGAAAATCGTCCGTATGCATGCTTCGAGCGGCACGACCGGCAAACCGATCGTCGTCGCTTACACGAAAGGAGACATCGACATTTGGGCGGAAGTCGTCAAGCGTTCGCTCCTCAGCTACGGCCTTTACGAAGGGGACATCCTGCACAACTCCTACGGTTACGGGCTTTTTACCGGAGGTCTCGGATTGCATTACGGCGGTGAAGCACTCGGCATGACCGTCATTCCAATGTCGGGCGGGAATACCGAACGCCAGGTCATGCTGATGCGGGATTTCGGGGTCACCGCATTTTCCGGCACGCCGAGCTACTTTTTGCACATCCTCGACAAGGCGGATGAGATGGGGGTCGATCTCCGCGAATTGCCGCTTCGGGTCGGAATTTTCGGGGCGGAGCCGTGGACCAATGCAATGCGTGAAAATATCGAAGCACGCGCCGGGATCAAGGCACTCGACATTTACGGCCTTACCGAAATCACCGGCCCCGGAGTCGCCGCCGAATGTCTCTGTCAGGGGGGAGCACATATTTTCGAAGACCATTTTTATCCGGAAATCGTCGATCCCGAAACGCTGGAGCCGCTCCGCGACGGACAAGAAGGGGAGCTTGTTTTCACGACGCTCACCAAGACAGCCATGCCGATTTTTCGTTATCGGACACGTGACATCACCCGGCTGATCCCGGAGCCATGCCCGTGCGGACGCACGATTCGCCGGATGGCGCGCATCAGTCACCGTTCCGACGACATGTTCATCATTCGCGGCGTTAATGTTTTTCCCGGTCAAATCGAGTCCGCGCTCCTTTCCGTCGAAGGAACCGTGCCGCATTACCACATCACATTAACCCGCGAGCAAGGTTTGGATCAGGTCGAAGTGCAGGTCGAGCTGACCGGTGACAAATTCGGCGACACGATTCGTTCTCTTGAAAATCTGCGCAAAGAGATTTCGCGCAAAATCGAGTCAACTGTCGGCATCCGGACGAGCGTCCGTTTGGTCGAACCGCTTTCGCTCCCCCGCAGCGAAGGAAAAGCGAAACGTGTGACCGACCTTCGCGAAATGTAATCCCGCCGACACAGGAGTGGCAGCTTGGGACGAAATTGCGAGCACAAAATTCTACCTCATCCGACACATGGCATAAAAGCCAGTTTCGTTAAAATTCACTTTATCGTAAAACTTTACTCAAGTTGCCGATTTCAACAGCCGATATTTAGTGCGTATCCGGAGTTGGTTTGAAGGTGTTACTTTCATCAAGGAGCAACCAACGGGAGCGGAAAAATTCCAGAGCAATTCCAAATTTGCTCTAGAGCATTTTACGAATCGGTATAGACACTCCTGTGTCGCAAAATAGCGACCAACGGGAGCGGTGATTGTCTATACCAATTCAATAACTGCTCTAAAAGTGATGTTTTACGTCAGATGGCAGAGAATATTTACTGGGCTGATCATTTTCATGGGTCGATTACGTTCCTCCAAAACAAACAAATTGCGAGCCATTTCCAAACCGGATCGTGGACCGTCATTTTTACACCGGCTTGGCCGACGGTGTGTTGGAGGAATTGAGTATTTTGGAGATTTGGCGTTATTTACGTCGTCGATGCTTTTCTGGCTGTTTACGAAAGGTTCGCAAAAAGACACGTTGATACGCTGTTGCTACAACATCGGCGTTTTGAGTCTCCCGGTGGTGATGCTGACAGGCTGTTTTATCGGCATGGTGCTTGCGGTTCAAAGTTACGCACAATTCAAGCTGGTCGCTCTTGAAACGCGGCTTGGCGCAATGATCAACATGTCGCTGGTCAAGGAACTTGGGCCCGTTCTTGCCGCAACGATGCTTGCCGGTCGCGTCGGCAGTTCGATTGCTGCGGAACTCGGCACGATGCGGGTCACCGAACAAATCGACGCCCTGGCCAGCATGGGGACGAATCCGGTCTATTACCTGGTCGTGCCGCGATTTTTGGCCTGTTTTTTTTTGATTCCCGGACTGACCGTCATGGCCGACCTGATGGGGGTGTTCGGCGGAGCGTTTTACGGAATCAAATTGCTCGGCATCGAATCGCATTCCTATTGGCTTTATTCGAGTAGATTCGTCGGACATTTCGACCTGTTTGCCGGTATCATCAAAAGCATGTCGTTCGGGATGATCATCGCGATGATCAGTTGCCATCAGGGGTTCAACTGCGATCCCGGTGCCGAAGGGGTCGGCAAAGCGGCAACCACGTCGTTCGTGATGTCGTTCGTCACCATTTTGTTTGTCGACCTGGTTCTCGGCATTTTTTTGGAAGGGATTTACCAGATTTTCTGGACTCAGACGAATATTATTTAGAGTCAATGAAAAATTTTGCCGCCCGGAAGTTGCGCTGCACTTCCGGCTCATGATAAAATGATAAAATCACTTTTCACTTTTCACTTTTAGTTTTTCACTTCATTCCATGTCGGCCGGACAACGGAATCACAACATCATTTTGAAAATCGACCGGATGTGCATGCAGTTCCGGGGCGTGCCGGTGCTGCGTGACATCAATTTGCAGTTGCGACGCGGTGAAACACTGGCGGTGATCGGCGAAAGCGGCTGCGGAAAGACCGTGTTGCTCAAAACACTGATCGGCCTGATCTGGCCGACGTCGGGACGGGTCATTTTCGACGGAAAACCGCTCTCCGAAATGTCGCAAAAGGAACTTGCAACGGAACGAACACGTTACGGCTTTGTTTTTCAACAGGCGGCGTTGTTCGACAGCATGACGATCGCCGAAAATGTGGCGTTTCCGCTCCGGCAGCATACGCAAAAACCGATGCCGGAAATCATGGACATCGTCATTCGCTTGCTCGGCGAAGTCGGCTTGCCCGAAATGGTGCTCGAAAAAAAACCGGCGGAACTTTCAGGAGGCATGAGAAAACGGGTCGGTTTCGCAAGAGCACTGGCGATGGAACCGGAACTGATGTTATACGACGAACCGACAACGGGACTTGATCCGATCATGAGCGATGTCATCAACGAAATGATCATCGGTGTCAAACAGCGACACAACGTCGGCGGAATCATTGTCACACATGACATGAAATCGGCAAAAAAAGTGGCCGACCGGATCGTGATGCTGTACCCGATTGCGCGATTGTACCCCGGCGAATCGCAAGTGATTTTCGAGGGAACGCCAGAAGAGATTGAGTTTTCGCCCGACAACCGGGTAACCCAATTTATCAACGGGGAAGCCGGCGAACGACTGATGGAAATGTGCCGAGCTTACAAGTCGCCATATCCCGAAGTCAAATTGGAGAGAGAGAAAAAATCATAGTTTTTTATTTTTGGAGTGTTAGCGGTCGAGCTTGCTCGACGTTTATATTGCCCCGGACATAAGAGTTTGATAGCAGCGACCAACGGAAGCTGCGGTGTTTGTGGCCAATATGGTTGGAATCGCTCTCAACTTTTGTGTCCATACCAATAGACGCCAATTCTCAAAAGTGATCTTGTCATGGAAGACCGAAAAATCAAATTACAACTCGGAATTGTCGGCGTCACGGTCATCGCAGCGACGGTGTTTCTCGTCACGATTTTCGGGCAGGGACGCATGCCGAGTTTTTTCAGCAGTGATTACACAATTTACGTGCTGTTGCAACAGGCTCCGATGTTGACGCCAAATTCGCCGGTCTTGAAAAACGGCGTCGAAATCGGCCGTGTGGTGGATGTGTCATTGACGGACGACGACCTCAATGTCAAAATCTCGGCCCGCATCAACGGCGGCGTCCGATTGTACGAAACCGATGAGTGCTGGCTCAACATGAATATTCTGGGACAATCCTCGTTGAATTTCAAGCCGAGGCCGGGCGTGGCGGATCGCGGACAATTGCTGGTCGACGGAAGCGTCGTTCATGGCAACGCTCCGCCCGACATCATTCAAATCGCGACGAATCTCGAAGGGGATTTGACCGGGGCGTTGCGACAGTTCACCATGGCCACCAAGGCGGTCAGCGACACATTCATGAAGGTTGACCAGATCATCGGAACTCCGGAAGAGGTGATCGAAAAACAAAAGTATTTCGAAAAAATCGTGAAACAGGCCGAAAGCACGCTTGGTTCGATCGACCGGCTCGCGCACGGCGTCGAGGAGATCATCAACGACCCGAACGTCAAGAACAGCATTCATCATTCCGCCGCGGAATTGCCTCAACTGATCGCCGACACCAAGACGCTCATGACGAACGTCAACAACACGCTTGACGAATTCAAGAAGCTGTTCGGTCATGTCGAAGGGACGTTCGATCGGGTCAGCGGCACGTTTGACCGTATTGACAATAATCTCGACAATATGACCAAATTCACCACGGCACTCGGCGACAACGGCCCGAAAATGATTGACGGCCTTGCCAATGCCGCCATCGAGCTGGAAAACAGCGTCCGCCAGGTTTCCGTCTTCATGGAAGCACTTAACAACCCGGACGGCTCGGTCGGGCAGATGCTCAAAGACCCGGAGTTCTTTCAAAGTTTGAACCGTACCGTTAAAAACGCCGAACGGCTCACACAGCAATTGCAACCGATCCTTCGCGACATCAACGTCTTTTCCGACAAAATCGCCCGCGACCCTGGTTTGCTCGGCGTCAAGGGAATTTTCACAAAAAGTCCGCCGGTTAAAGGGATTCCGAATGCGTATCCCGGCACGATCAACGTCAACCAGACATTTGACGACGGTCGCTCCCGGGAACGAATCCAATGGCTGCGTTCCAACTGTACGAGACTTTGGCCGTTCGGCCGGCAACGTTTCGCTAATGAAATCGTGCCGCAAAACCGTTTCGCTTCGCTTGTCGAGGATCTCGCTCCGTTCGGTGAACGTTTTGCAGGCCAACCACCAATGTCCGATGCAGGATATGACACTGAATCGCTCGAAACGCCTTACAACATGACGCAACGTGCTTCATACAACGAATTGTCCCATGATCAAACGCAACCTGTCTTTTTCACTTCGCAGGAAATGTTGCCGGTCGTGCCGGTGGTTTCGCAACCAATGACACTTCCTGTTGCCGCAACACCTGTCGTGACGGCTCCCATGCCGAAACGGTTGATCGTCTCGACGCAACCGGTTCCGAAATTTCAGCCGGTACAACCTGCCGCTTCCCAGCCTGCCGTGATTCAGACTGTTGCGTCCCAAACCGCAGTCAATCCCGAAAATCGCACGGTCGCCGTGCAAGGGGGGGTGACGCCCATCGAAGTCGATTTTGAACCGGCGGCTTCGCAATCGTTGCGAGAGAGTGCCGGTATCGTTCAGGTGTCGGCCGTCATTCCGGTTCAGGCAACACCGGCAACAACCACCAACATGACTCCAAATACAGCGACGCCAAACAGAATGACATCAAACACAAACGTGCCGTCTTTCACACCGGTCGCCCCGGTGCTCCGTCCCAAGCCGGCGGTCAATGTTCCCTCGTTCCAACCGGTGCGATGACCCGATATACTGCAGCCGGTATGGGCGGCAGCCTTCGGCCTCAATGGAAGTGAAAAGTTGAAATGAATCCAACTTTTAGTTTTTCATTTTTAGTTTTCAACTTGCTTGTGTCCAGCTTCCGGCTTTTCAACCGGCTTGAGTATATATTGCCCGTCGCAGAAAAGATGAGACGGGCAATATATTGTGGCGGCGAGAAAAAATGCAAGACGCTTCCACGTCTGCCGGTTGCGCCGAAATGCCAAAATTTCGCAAAATAGGATATTTGGTTCATTTCGGCGAGACCGGCGATTCACCGGACACGCTTATTTTTTATTTCCAGCACAATATGAAAGAAGCATTAATCTTCTTTCAGTGCTTGCACGACGCCGGCGATGACCGCTTTGGCGTCGCCGAAGAGCATGAGCGTGTTGTCGCCGAAAAACAGTTCGTTTTCAATTCCGGCAAAACCGGGATTCATGCTGCGTTTGATCACGAACACCGTTTTCGCCTTGTCGGCATCGATGATCGGCATGCCGTAGATCGGGCTTGACCTGTCGTGACGCGCGGCGGGATTCACCACATCGTTGGCGCCGATGACCAGTGCAACGTCGGTTTCCGGCATGTCGGGGTTGATTTCCTCCATTTCGATCAGCTTGTCGTAAGGAATTTCCGACTCGGCAAGAAGCACGTTCATGTGTCCGGGCATACGACCGGCAACCGGGTGAATCGCGAATTTGACATCGACCCCTTCTTTGGTCAGCACGTCGTACAGTTCGCGAACCTTGTGTTGCGCCTGGGCGACCGCGAGACCGTAACCGGGGATGACGACCATCGAACGGGCGGCCGACATGATTTGCGCGGCGTCTTCCGCCGTCGCGCTTTTGGCGGTTCGCTGTTCCACGGCTCCCGAAGCGGCTTGCACCTGTCCGAACGCCCCGAACAAAACATTGGCAAACGAACGGTTCATCGCCTTGCACATGATGATCGAGAGAATCAAACCGGAAGAACCGTCGAGGGCTCCGGCGGCGATCAGCAGTTTGTTGTCAAGCACGAACCCCATTGCGACGGCGGAAAGACCGGCGTAAGAGTTCAAAAGCGCGATCACGGTCGGCATGTCGGCCCCGCCGATCGGGATGATCAACAGAATACCGAACGCCAGTGACAAAATGATAATGACCGGGAAGAGCACCCAAAGCCAGGGGTTGGTTACCAGGTAACAACTGAAAACCACCAGAACGACACCGGCCAGAATCGCGACTCCGCCGAGGGTGAAGTTCATCGCGTTTTGACCTTTGTAGGTGATCGGTCGGGTGGGAATCCATTCCTGTAATTTTCCGGCGGCCATGAGACTGCCGGTGAAGGTGAGGAACCCCAAAATCACTTCGGCAACCAGTGCCCCGACGCCGAATGCGGTGATTCTCTCCTGGTGACCGGGCACAAAAACCCAGAGGTAAAATTCTGAAACGCCGACCAGGCCGGCGGCCAAACCGCCGAAAGCATGGGAAAGGGCCGTTCGTTGCGGCACAGCGGTGAGCGGCACCATGGCGAGCGGAATGCCGATCACGCTTCCGAGCGCGAGGGCGAGAATGATCCACCGGTAAACGACGATTTCCGGAAGAAGAATCGTTCCGACAATGGCGGCGATCATGGCGATGATGCCGGCAAACACTCCGCGTCGCGCCGTACTCGGGTGTCCCATCCACATCAGCGAAAGGATGAACAGGGCCGCGGAAATCAGGTAGGCGACCTCTTTGACATAATACAGAATCATGGTGTGTTCGTTCATTTGCCCGGCTCCCTTTTCTTGAACATTTTAAGCATCCGATCCGTCAACATGAAACCGCTGACGATGTTCGTCATGGAGGCGACCACGGCGACGGTTCCGAGGATCGTCGTAAAATTCGATGCCTGATTTCCCGCAATCACAATGGAACCGACAACGGCTATCGCGGAAATCGCATTCGTCAGTGACATCAGCGGCGTGTGCAACAAACGGGAAACGTTACGGATCACCAAAAGGCCGGTGAATGTGGCCAGCATAAACACGAAAACGAGCGTCAGGAAGTTGTCAGGCGCAACACTGACGCCGGTTTGTTCCGCCGCACTTTGAACGGTTTCCGCAACCGACGCCACGTTCACTTGCGAAGCGTCCGGAATGCCGGCAAATAAAAACGGGATATTGAATGTCATGTTTTTTTTCCTTTATTAACTGAGCAACTGCTGAATGCGCGGATTGACGACCTGGCCGTCACGACAAACAAGCGTGTCACGGATGATTTCATCGTCCATGTTCATTTCGACGTTCCCTTTCTTGATCAGGTTCGCCGCGAAATTACAAAGGTTTTTCGAGTACATCAGGCTGGCGTGTGTCGGCAGGTCGGACGCGAGATTGGCCGGTCCGAGGATCGTCACGCCGTTTTCGACGACGGTTTCGCCGCATTTGGTCAATTCACAGTTTCCGCCGCGTTCAGCCGCAAGATCGATAATCACCGAACCGGGGGCCATGCCGCGAACCGCCTCCGCCGTGATCAGCACCGGGGACTTTTTGCCGGGAATCGCCGCCGTGGTGATGATCGCGTCGCTTTCGGAAGCGACTTTGGCGAGTAACGCACGCTGTTTGCGATAAAACTCGTCGTCCATCTGCTGGGCATAGCCACCCTGGTCTTCGGATTTGCTCGTTTCCAACTCCAGTTCGATGAATTTTCCGCCGAGACTCTGAATCTGCTCTTTGACGGCCGGTCGCACGTCATACGCGGAAACAACGGCACCGAGACGTTTGGCGGTGGCAATCGCCTGCAAACCGGCGACTCCCGCCCCGATGACGAACACCCTGGCGGCGGTGACCGTGCCGGCGGCCGTCATCAGCATTGGAAAGATTTTTGTCATCCGGTCTGCCGCCAAAAGCACCGCACGATAACCGGCGATGGTGGCCATGGACGAAAGCACGTCCATGCTTTGCCCCCGCGTGATTCGGGGCAACAGCTCCAGAGAGAAAAGCGTGACCCCCTTGGCGGCCAGCTCTTGTGATTCTTTCGGGCAATTAAGCGGGTCGGCCGAGGCAATCACGATTTGCCCGGCACGATAGCGGCTCAAGTCCGCCTGACCCGCCACCGGATTGGCACCGGCGGCACGCACTTGAAACAACACATCCGCAGCAAAAAGCGAGTCTCGTTCCGGAACGATTTTCGCCCCTTTCGCTTCGTACTGATCGTCGGGATACCCGGCCGACAAACCGGCGTTTTTTTCGATCCAAACTTCCATACCGGATTTGATCAATACCGGTACGGAAGCGGGAATCATGGCAACACGCCGTTCACCGGGGAATGTTTCGCGGGGAACTGCAATAATCATGGCTCATTCCGTTTTTTATTTGGTCTGTCAAAAAATACTCTACTAACAATACCATATTACGATATTATTGCCTACAAAAAGAAGGTTTATATCGATAATTTTTTATCTTATAGAATTTGGATATTCTTGGCAAGTACCGGTATCCCAAGACATTCTGAAATTAATCAAAAATTAATATTATCCGATCAAATCTGATTTTTTGAATGGCCGCCGGGAGCGAAACGTCAAGAAATGGGTCGCAAAGAGCCGGAATCGCATCGCAACTTCCGGGTTTCAGCGCAGATCACGGCTCGTGCGTTGCGTCCCCGGCTGCCATTCACAAAAAAATAAAGGCTGACGGTGAACTACAACGACAACACGTATTCGACAAGGTCGTTGACCTCCTGGTCGGTCATTTCGTCGACTTTGCCCATACGGTGACCATGTTTTCCCTTGATGAAAAGATCATGCATGTCGACATAACGGCCATCGTGCAGATACGGGGCCGTTCGCCATGATTCAACCAGGGACGGTGTGTCGAATTTGTTTCCAAACCGGTCGAGATCATTGTCGTATTCGCCAACGGAATCGACATCGTGCATTTTTTTGTCGGCAAACAACGGGGCCGGATGACAGTTGAAGCAGCCGATCCGTTCGCTTTCGAACAGTTCTTTTCCGCGTTTGGCTGATTCGCTTAATTCGCCGTTGACCAGAAGCGGACTGTTCAGAGGCCGAAGCGACTGAAACATGGCTTCAATGTTTTTGCACACTTCCTCGTTCGGCTGTGTCATTTGAATGTATTTGAATCCTGTGCGAATTGCAAAATAAGCGTCTTTGCGAACGCCGCGCCACATTGCCGGCGGCAATTCCTGCGAGTGAAGCATACTTTTGGCATTTTTACGGTTTCCCATGCCGTCATTGAGCAAGTCCCAGTTGAGCGCATCCATCCGAACATCGGGGTGGCAGCTTGAACAACTTTGCCATTGCTGCATGCAGTTGGTGGCGTCGTGCCATGCAAGCATCCCTTTTCTGGCGGGCGACATTTCCGGTTTCGGTCCGAGTGCGATTTCCGAGACACGAGGTCCTCCGGCTGTGGTCGTGTCGACGACTTCGAGCGCATCGCTGAAATACGCACCGAGCCAGACGGTGGTTCCCAGCGCAACCACGCTGCGCGGAGCGCGTCCCGGCAGGCGAACCCGTTTTTTCATGCCGACGAGAAATGCCAGATCGTTCGGCACATCGGCGGCGGTCGACGACGAATAGGTTCCCCGGTCGTTATAGGTGCCCGCCGCTTTCGCTTCTTCAATCGTTTGCGGTAATTTGAGCAATTTTGCGAGCATTTGCGGGGCGTCAATGATACAAAGTTCGTGTGCCCCGGCAATGGCAACATAAATTTTGCCGCCGTCGTCCGACGTGGTGACCGCCCAGGGATTGGCCGCACCGAGATCAACGTCGTCAAGCAACACGGTATTCAACAAAGTCTGTTTTTCGATATCAATAATGTTAAGCCCGGCGGTATTGATCCAACCGCGTTCGATTTGTGTCGTCGGGATGGTATGTCGCGCCAGAACGCCGACCGAGTATGCGTATTTTCCATCGGGCGAAAGGCAAAGGCCGTGCAAACCGGTCACGCCGTTCGGGAGGGTGATGTGTTTCGTCGTTCCGGAGGCGACGTCGATTGCCGTTACCTCGCACGCCACGTGAAACGCATCCGAAGGTTGATTGGGGAGGAAATTATTGACGAAAAGTATTTTACCATCCGGTGTTATGGCTGCGGCAATCGGTTCGCGAACGACCGGAATCGTTTTGGTCAGCTTGAATTCCGGAAAACTGTATTCGGCGACCGTCGCATTGAAGCGGTTGCAGAGAAATAATTTTTGTCCGTCCGGGGTCAAAACCGGAGCATAAGGGGAATGACCGGTTTTCGCCTCGTTGAGAATTTCACCGTTGGCAAGGTTGATCAAAACCACTTTTCCGTAATCGTCGCCGCATGTGACGATCATCGCCGTTTTTTTCGGGCAGAGTGCCATTCCGTTCGGATGGGGTGGCACCGGAATCGTTTGCGTCACTTTTTGGCCGGCGACCGAAACGACCGCTATTTCCGCAGCATCCGCATTGAGAACATACAGTTGTGTTCCGTCCGGAGACGGCACGATTTGAACTGGTCCTTTGTACTGTTCCGTATGCTGTTCCAAATCCTCGCTGAAAACAGGGGATTGTCCGAAAAACAATGGCATTGCGATGACAAACGCTGCAACGACAAACAACGACAAAATACCAAAAAACTTGCGGGACATGAACCGGCCTCCGGAAGACGAAAAAATTGTGTCATGCGACTCAAAAAGCAATTTTTATTATTACAGGTTGGGCAATCCATTTCAAGTATGCAAGAAAAAATTCGCCGTTTTGAATATATTTTCAGGGGTATTTTCCTGAAAATTCAAGCACAACACAACAGAGCGGTCAAACGGTCACTACGCTCCCGGCTGCTGTTCTTGTGCCGACCACATTGTGCTGTAGAATGAAATGTTTCCCGTCGCAGTGTTTTTTTACGACGGTGCTTTCGCTGCACAATCTCAATCTGCGGCAGCTAAACCGATGGTGAGTATAAAAACAGAATATAAGGAAACCTGATGATGTTAAAAGTCATATTGCCGGACGGTTCGGTCCGTGAGTATTCTCAAAGCGTTAAACCGTTGGATATTGCTACGGAAATCGGGACAGGACTGGCCAAAGCGACACTCGGTGCGGTCGTCAATGGGGAAATTGCTGGTGCTGAAACGCCACTTCCTGAAGATGGGGAAGTTGTACTGCGTTTGCTGACGAAAAAAGACCCGGAGAGCCTCGCCATCATGCGGCACTCGGCGGCCCACCTGATGGCGCGCGCCGTCATGCGTTTGTACAAAAATGTGCAACTGGCATTCGGGCCGACGGTCGAAAACGGTTTTTATTATGATTTTTGGACAGAAACACCGCTCTCGGAAGAAGATTTTCCGAAAATTGAAGCGGAAATGGCCAAATTGATCAAAGCCGACGAAGCGTTTGAGCGGATTGAACTTTCAAAGCCGGACGCTGTCAAGTTGTGTCAGGAAACAGGGCAAACGCTCAAGGTGGAACACCTCAACGAAGGTCTTTCCGAGCAAGACGTTGTGTCGTTTTATCGCCAGGGGGAATTTCTCGACCTTTGCCGCGGGCCACACATCCCAAGTCCTAAGGCTATTGGTGCGTTCAAGTTGCTTTCGATTGCCGGGGCGTACTGGAAAGGGGACGCAAGCCGCCAACAGTTGCAACGCCTTTATGCGACCGCCTTTTTTGATAAAAAAGAGCTTGACGATTACCTGTTCCAACTGGAAGAGGCGAAAAAACGGGATCACCGTGTTCTCGGCAAGCGGCACGAACTGTTCATGATTGACCAGAAAGTCGGTCAGGGGTTGATTTTATGGCTCCCCAAAGGAGCAATTTTGCGTCGCCAGCTCGAAAATTTCATTTACGAAGAACTCATCAAACGGGGATACACGCCGGTCAACACGCCGCCGATCGGCAAGGTCGAATTGTACGAAACGTCCGGGCATTATCCCTATTACGCGGACAGCCAGTTCCCACCGATTCAAATGCAGGACGGTGAACGATTTTTGTTGCGTCCGATGAATTGCCCGCACCACGTGATGATTTATCAATCGAAACCGCACAGTTACCGCGATTTGCCGGTTCGTATTGCCGAATTCGGGACGGTTCACCGTTTTGAACAGTCCGGGGAACTTAACGGAATGACGCGGGTCAGGGGCTTTACACAGGATGACGCCCATATTTTCTGTACAGAAGAACAGGTCGAGTCGGAGTTCCGCGATTGCCTCGAAATGACGCAAATGGTGCTGAAAACGATGGGGTTTACCGATTACAAGGTGCGGCTCAGTTTTCGTGATTGGGTCAGCGACAAATACGTCGGCAATCCGGAGAATTGGAAAAAGGCGCAAGTTGCCCTCGAAAACGTCTGCCGGAACATGAACCTGCCGAGCCTGGAAATCGTGGAAGGGGAAGCGGCGTTTTACGGACCGAAAGCCGATTTTATCGTCAAGGATTGCCTCGGTCGGCAGTGGCAGTTGGGAACGGTGCAGCTTGACTACAACCTGCCGTCTGCGGAACGGTTTGACCTGGAGTACATCGGAGCCGACAACAAGCCGCACAAGCCGGTGATGA
>Ga0209629_10001944_pt1 | contig 13631 bp, 13 predicted proteins | sample TergutCu122P5_FD_187286 | JGI IMG/M metagenome (GOLD analysis project Ga0209629, IMG submission 187286) | Cubitermes ugandensis P5 segment gut microbial communities from Kakamega Forest, Kenya - Cu122 P5 (SPAdes) (version 2) | ecosystem: Host-associated > Arthropoda: Insects > Digestive system... | reverse complement strand
GGGAACGCCGATTTGCTCGCCGAGCACTTTCAATTGCTCGATAGCAGCCGGACGATAAATGTCGTCAGCCACCAGCAAGGGACGCTTGCTCTTTTTGTCTTTCAGCATTTTCGCCAGCTTTCCGGAGAAAGTGGTTTTTCCCGAACCTTGCAATCCCGACATTAATATAATTGCCGGATTGTTTTTCAGGTTAATATCTGCGGTTTCTCCGCCCATCAAGGTCGCCAATTCGTCATGGACGATTTTCACCATCAATTCGCCGGGCTTCACTGCGGTCAGAACGTTCTGTCCCATCGCTTTTTCTTTTACCGTATCGGTAAATGTCTTGGCAACTTTATAATTAACGTCGGCGTCGAGCAACGCTTTACGAACGTCTTTCAGCGTTTCGGCTACATTGATTTCGGTGATTCTGCCTTCACCTTTCAGCAGCTTAAACGACCGTTCTAATCTATCGCTTAAATTATCAAACATACTTTTATAATTATGAGTTATGAATTATGAATTATAAAAAATTCATAATTCTGCATATATTTTCGAAGTACAAAAGTACAACAAAATAAGCAAAAGAGAAAATCCCGATTACAACTTTTCAACAACCCTTGTATTGTCCGCTTAATTTTGTTACCTTTGCAGCCGCAAAATTAGTTTAAATATGGTTGGTCCGGTAGCTCAGTTGGATTAGAGCAACAGCCTTCTAAGCTGTGGGTCTTGGGTTCGAATCCCAACCGGATCACAACAATAATTCCTAATCAATTGATTTACAATATGTTTATTCAATCGCTTTTCTTTTTACTCACGAATAAGCTCATGAAACTATTCGATTTGATATAAAAAGTCTATTTTTGCTTTAGACGTCTTCTTGCTCAACTACAAAACCCTATTTTCAAAGTTAATAGCTGCAACGTATTATTCAAGGACATACCCTAACCATATTATAAAACAGAGTATTACCTGCTTTTTTGCTCATTCCTTTACTAATTTAACATGTAAATAAAGACACAAACACGTTTTTAGACAAACAAATTTATCTTTTTTATCTTTGCTTCTATCGTTTTGAGCTTTCTGTCCTGCAATAATCAATTAGAGAAACTGTCGGCACATTCAGAATTGGCACCCAACCGTTTTCTACTGCTTTGTATTTTATACCTCTCTGAATCATTGTATTTGATTCTTCTTTTGATTGTACCAATTTCCTAAATTTATCTGCTATAATCATAATGTTATACATTAAATTGTTAATAGTCAATTTTTTGTATAAAAATATGAAAAAATACTGTGAAATCAAAATTATATTCAATTTTTTTTATTTCGTTCCTGCGAATTTAGTTACATACATAATTGTAAAGTCTTGAAAATCACCTACAAACTGAACTGTAAAGTCCTCTCCCGAATCGACAAACTGCCATTCGCCGCATTTATCGGGAAACGAACTAACTGCCTTAACTTTTAAATCAGCAAATGAATTGACTACCTTTATCTTGAAATTAGCAAAATTCTTTACAATTTTTACTCGACCTTTTAATTCAATGCTTTTACACTTGCAATCTTCAATTTGAGTATTTGTGTTGCTTGATAGAATTAAGCTCATTAGAATTGTTAGAAATATGTAAAAATAGCGTTTCATTTTATCGTTTGTATTAGTAGTCCATTACTCCTGCTAAATCGGGTCTAAAAGCTAATAGCTTAATATCCTCGTCAAGTAATGGATTGACTCTATAAAGATAATAAAAATATTTCAAACATCAATATTTTCTTTAATAAATTTTTTTGCATCATTACCTTTCATTATCCTAAGTACAGCAGTTGAAAGAACTTGTTCATTATCCTGCATTTTGCATGTATATTCATATACAGCTTTGTATTTTATATTATTAGGACCTACGGAAGAAGGATCAAGTTCAACATAAATAATCCAAACTTGTTCTCCGGAATCTCTTAATCCTGCAGAAAGAACGGTTCCGTCAAAATGTCGCATAAATTCAAATGCAGCTTGTTCGCCACGATAAATTTTTACTTCACTAAAAGCGTTTAGTGAGATGATTAGTAGTAATATTGTTAATAATAATTTTTTCATTTTGTTTAATTATTTAATTTATAATTATTTATAAAGATATTGATAATAATAATTTTTTCATCTGCTAAATTACATGGAACCAGTAAGTAGCGCTATAGTAGTAGTAGCGAGAACAATTTCATCATCACTCATAGATTTTTGTTGCTCTTGCTTTATACGATCACAATTCGCAGCCTCTCGATTGACATCAATATTCGTAGTAACTTTCAATACAGAAGTCGCTACGAAAACCACTGGCGACGCTGTATTTGGGTCTATCATCTTTGTAGTAAATTCATACTTTGTACGAGTAGCTTGATTAATACGAATCAAAAGTATATCTGTTTTTGTATTATCAGTGAAGCCAAGTGCTGCATAGTCGTAAGGGTTGTTCATCATCTGATTTTTAAGTATCATTACGGCTTCTTGACCATGATACGTTTTGGTGTTAATATTTGTTAAATTAACAATAACATTCCAACCAACAACAATACAAGCAAGAATGAATAAACCTACTATTAGAAATAATCGAGTATCTTCTTTTTTTTCTCTTTTCATTTGTTTATTATTTGAAAATGTCGTTTATATTATCTATTATGAGAAAACCTTTATTATAAGTATCCCCACTTAACTCCTCAATTCTTGTCATAATTGCCATCTCTTTTTCAACGTTACAATTTCTTGTTATCTTCATGAAATCAGTTTTACGAGATGCTATTTCATCAATACGTGAATATTCATATTTAGTTTTCGTAGAAACATTTACAGTTAACCAATGAAGTCGTCCATCAGAAGATTGATATGTAACAGTCTTCCCCGTTTCACTAATATTCATAAATATTTCCTCCGCTTCTTGTCCATGATATGTTTCTACATTTTTATTACAAGAATAAAAAGCAACAAATATTAAAAATACTATAGATAATAATTTTGATTTCATTTTTAGTCTATTTAGTGTAAAATTCAAAATCTATATTACGAAGAGTTTTATCCGGCTCTTTTCTTGCTTGTTTTGCTATTTTTCTGATTAAAGAAAGGTAACCTTTTATCTTATCTTTTTCAGTTACCACCTTATTCAGTATTGGTATTAAATCAGGAAAGTATGAACTTAGCAATACCGTGAGACTCATTATACTGAATCCTTTTACATTTGTCGTCGCTTTCTTATTGGTTAAATTGCATATTTGTTTAATTTTTTCAATAAGAATATCAATTTCACTGTCAGTTAGAGCGGATAACTTTTGTCGTGGAAATTCTTTGGTTATTTCTCTTAATTTATCCGAATAGAGAATCAATTTTTCGTTTACTTCACTTTCTCTTTCATCAATCGTAGCGTTGCCTCCTATGAAATTCGAAACATAGAGTAAATCAATTAGAGTTAGTTTGAACCTATCGTCTTTTTTAGCAATAAATTTCTGATAGTTCTCATAACTAACATTTAGTCTTTTCCAACGGTTTTGTTGTTTTGTTTGCATAAATTATTAATATTTTTTCTACGCAACTCTAATAGAGAGTGTTATTAAATTAAAGAAGTGAGTCGCCGCTCACTTTAATTAGGTATCGCCAAACACCTGAAGATACGCAAACAAACAACTCACCTTTACGATGAACCGTTTGTGCTTGTATCTTGTTTGAAAATTTGGCGATTTCAATTAAAAAAGCACTTCTTTTTTCAAAATATCAATCTCGAAAGACCACTGCAAATATACATCAATTTTTGAAATTAACAGTCATAAATACCATTTTGTTTAATATTAATTATTTTAACAATATTTTTGCTCTTTTATTTCGCGTATAACAAATTATCTCCTTTGTCCTGATATAGAATGTCATTGAAAGACAAACACTTGTTAAAACAAATTTATTAAAGTCATCAAATATTTATACCGTATTGCTTTGCATAATAAAAGAATGTACCGATGTGAATGCTACTCATTTCCATACATTTAGTATATTGATAATCTGCATTATTTTGATGATATGAGTTACAAAGACGACTAACATCGTGAAAAAAAGTACGTCCTCGTTCTCCGAATTCGTTAGCAAGTGCAGCACCGATTTCTATCCATTGCTTATAATCTCCAGTTATATCGATACCTCTTTTGTCAATGATACGGATTACCTCTTGGACTTTTTGCTCTGTATTACCCGAAAATTTGTGAGGTATAAAATTTTGAACGGTATTGTTTTTGTTTTCATAAACACTTACCCCCTTTTTTTTCTGTCTTGTATAAACCTCTGCTTCGTAGTTACAATATGGCTCCTCGTCAAAAGAAGCAAAGCGAAGTCTTGTTGGGTCAGAACATTGCCTATCAACTGTTATTCCGCATCTTTCAAAATCATCACAAATAGATTCGTATTGTTCCCTATGCTTGTCAGTATATTTTATTGGAATAAACACAAAGTATCCCTTTCCGCTACAAGATAAACCACAGTAAGCGACATAAGGTATTTGACCTATTAATTTTTTCACCTCAGAAAAATTTACTACATCAAGATTGTCTTTTTCGTCAATATCAATGCAAACAATGCCGCTATGCGAAATAATACTTTGTGCTTTTCGAGTATCAAACGTTCCAGATACTGTGTAACAGGGTAGAAAATCTTTTATTTTCTTATTGTCTGTTTTTCTGTATTCATCTATTAAAGACTTTGTTTTAGCATTTTTCGATTTCAATAATCGCGAAATAGTTGTAACTCCACTTGGTTTTGAGTTTTTATTATTAGCAAACCAAGAAACCTCTCTCAAAAAAATGTTTACCTTTTCCATTTTATTTTTACTTTTTATAATTTTTATTTTTTCTTCCATATAATTACTGTATGTATTACGCGCCTATATATAGGCGCATACATACAGTAATTATTGTAATAGTGTATTTGATGTATTATACAGTGTATATAGCCTCATACAGTAACCTCACAAAGTTTATATTTTCCGTTTTCCATTTTCGTAATAATATTTTCCTTACATGCTTCTCTAATATGAGCATTCGCTGTATCTTTCTTTACTCCTGCAATCCTCATATATTCGTTTCCCAACTCGGTGTATGAAAGAGTTTTACTGTCTAATGCTTTTGAAAAATACTCTTTCATCTTCACAATCCTTTCAGCCTTATCCTGTACTTTGTCTTGAATTTCACCCTCTTTCAATAGTCCCACCTCATTGAAACAAAAAGTCCATAATCCCGTTGCCCTGTTCCTGCTTTCCTTATTACTGACAATGAATATGTCATCTTTTTTTACAACTTCTAAAACATCGCTACACTTGTTCAATAGTTCTGTGCCTAAATGACCGCGCATATTGTAATCCGATTTATTTTCGTGTAAAACACAGACGACCGCACAATTATACTTACTTGACAATTGCATTAGCCAATTAATGATTTTCATTGATTCTTGAATACTATTGAAATCCATCAATAAATCTCGTATCCCATCTACAAAGACAATGACAGGTTCCTCTCTTGTGATTTCTTGTTCTATAAGTACAACTCTTTCATCTATTACCGCTTCCCGAAGCGAATAAACTAAAAAACTTATATTACTACGGTCTGCATCCCAACCACAAAGTGTGTGTACTTTCTTATTCAGATTTACTACACTGCTTATATTTTCCTCTGTCGCAAAATACAGAATTTTAGGTTTGTTAATTAATGATTCTATTGATAAAAAATTACCGCAGAGTGAAGCTGCCACTAAACAAATATTAGTATGAGTTTTCCCATTTTTTGCTTTCGCTTTTATTGCTTGAAGATTCCCTTTCGGAAAAGTTGGAATACCGTTAATTTTTAACGTATATTCAATTTCAGGGTATTTTTTGGATAAATCAATTAAAAATCTGCTTCTATCAATTTTCCACTTGCTATTTTCATCATTTGCAATGACCTCTTTTGCTGTCTCGTTTCGTTCAGATGAATCAACAGAGGGACTTATTTCTGATACAATTGGCTCAAATTTTGAAGGGTCGAATACTCTACTCATAGCGGTAATTGTTAATCGTTCGACCTCTCATAAATTTGATACTTTGCACATTTTGCAGAGCCAATTCGACATCTTCCGCTTTATAGCGAACTGCGTTACCAATCCGAAAAGCCTTGATAGTTCCCTCTTTTGTCCATGTGTGTAATGTTGGCAGAGAAATGCCTAACATTTTCGCAACCTCTTTGCGAGAACACAGTCGATTGTCCTTTTTAGATTCTTTGTTGAAGAATGTAGTTAATTCTTCTTTCAACACTTCGGCAATGATGCCTTTCAGTTCGTTTTTTTCTGTTGAGAACAGAATTAATTTGTTGTCCATTTTTTGTGTTATTAAAAATTTATGGACAAAGTTTTGCTCTGTTTTTAGCGTGCGGGCAGGTTATCGGACATCCGACGCTAACATAATATAATAAAGATTAACTATAATTAACTGATTTTTCCGTTTCTTATTTTTTCTGCTAATCTGTCAAGTCCAAGTCTTTCAAAGTATTTAGCGACATAATCGCAATCATCGTTATAGTTTTTTCGGTCTGAGCGCTCCTCCTTATTAATCATCTTATAAAATCTTGTATTCTTAGGTAGCGAATCAGCTTCTCTCCCTGTAATAAATTGAAGAAACGACGCAAATGTAATTTTATCAAATTCTCCTTTCGAGTAACGACCTTCTTTCCTTACAATCACTCCAAGTTCAGATAGCATTGTTTCTATCGCTAAAATTTGTCGTTCTGCTGTATATTCTGCTCCTTTTTTATATAGTTTTTTATTTTCATCGTTTCGCCTTTTGTGCATCGCTATAATATCTTCACTCAAAAAAACATACATATTATAGTCATCAAACAGTTCATATTCTAAATCCTGAAGTTCCTTTACAGTGTCTCGAATATCTATTTTAAAGTCCAAGAATAATTCAAAAATAATAGAAATAAATAACTTGCAATCGTCTAATAGCACACTTATATCAACAAGTTCATTTTTACCTTGTTCGTTTATTATGCCCATCAATAAATATTCATAGTCGTCAATGGTAACTTCTTTTTCAACCATTCTATCTATTGGGTTATTGGTATTAATTTCCTTTATTAATAATCGTGCATATATCTTTCTATCATCTTCATTTAGAGAGAATAATTTTTCTGTAATTTTATCTCTGTAATAAGTTACTCTTTCTGCTTTACTTGCAATAGCTCTATATTTTCCTGATTTTACAAGTTCAATCTTGTCTATTGCATTATCCTCTATTTCATTAAAAAAGTTCCTAATATTTTCCATATTATTAGTATTATTTATTTCACAATCATTTTATTAAAGAACGGATGCAATTGCAATTTTAGTGCATTCTCGTGTTCCGAAATTTTTATATAATTCAAAAAGACTCTTTCCGATTTGTGCCCTGTCATTTTCATTATTTGTATTGTTGGCACCCCTGCAAGAAATGCGTTTGTTGCAAATGACCGTCTCGCTGTATGTGCCGAAACTAAATTATATTTTTTCTCAGATTTTTTGATTTTTAGTGTACCTTTTGTTTCCTCCATGAAAATATCTTCTTCTATTTTAGCTTTTTGAGCTACTTCTTTAATATAATCGTTAAACTTTTGATTGCTTATCATTTTAGGTAATTGATAATCGTATTTTTCTAAGATACTTTTTACCATCGGATTGATTGGTACAATCACAATTGTACTTGTTTTTTTCGTTTTAATTTCAACAAAATTACCGTTAATATTATCTTTTGATAATCTTTCCAAATCCGAATACCGTAAACCTGTATAAGCTCCTATTAGAAACCAATCACGAACATGATCCAACTTCTTGTTTGAAGACAAATCAAGTTTATATATGTCTTCTAATTCTTTATCATTCAAATAAATACTTCTTGTTTCTTCTGATGGTCTGCCAAATGCTCTTTTCTTATAATCGGTATTTTTGTGTAAACTCCTTTCGTAAGCCTCATTCATAAACGTTTTTAGCACTTTTATTCTTGCACCGACTGTATTAGGTGTAAATCTTTTGGATTGAAGAAAGAGAACGAAATCATTGTAAAAGTCAATATCAATTTTGTCAAAAGTTAATTTTGTATTCTTTTGCTGCTCATAATCTTGCAAGTTTTTTAGTACTTGCTTATAATTTCTTTTCGTACCAACTGTTTTAGTTGAGGTTTCAATAAAATGAGGAATAAATGACATTAATTCCATTGCTGAGTTTTTTACAGTCTGATCTTTATGCTTTTTGAAAATCGAATCAAACTCTTTTCTCAATAAATCACTTGACAAATTTATATCATCATTTTTAAATTTTCTAAGTATAGTCAATACCGTATCTCGAATATTGTTTAACCTTGCATTAAATTCAGGATATTGCGGAAATTTACTTATTTGTTTTACTTCGCCTTTGTTACTATTCCAAAATGCAGGATTGATTGTTTCATCAAGATGATACTGTAACGGTAAATATCTCTTTTTGCCTTTTATTATTTCGTATGCTCCGTAATTCAAACGAAAGAAAATTGATGAGCTTATTGCTTTCGGTTTGTTTAGATAGAATTTTACACTTGCCATAAATCATATTTTTTAATTGACGCCGTAAAGGTACCAATAAATATGACCGCTCACGAATAAACTCACGAATTATTTTAATCGGATTGAATTTTCGTTTTATCAAATTTTATCTAAATTAGCTTGTAATCATATATGTACAAGTAAATTCAATAAAATATTAATAAAGTTAAATTAAAATAAGCTAATCCCAACCGGATCACAAAATCACAAAATATTTTTCACCCTTTCTCATAACTTGATGTTTAACAGGTAAATGTACGAGCAGTACATATACTTGATATATACTTGGCATATGCTTGGTATATCCTAAGTATACGGATGAATATATGGATGGTATATGTCATTCAAAAGCAGGTGGTGGAGTTGACGGAAGAATTTGAAAGAAAATATTTGTTAAAAGAAAACAAATAAGTACCTTTGTCTAAAATAATTTTTAGAACAATGTCTGTCAACAAACTCATATTAGGGGATAACCTCGAAATTCTGAAAACGCTTGATAGTGAAAGCGTCGATTTAATCTATCTTGACCCGCCTTTTTTCAGTAATCGCAACTACGAAGTAATTTGGGGCGACGAAGGAGAAGTGCGCAGTTTCCAAGACCGCTGGGCAGGTGGAATTGACCATTATATTGCTTGGCTCAAAGAGCGAGTAGAGCAAATGTACCGGATTTTGAAACCAACAGGAAGCATTTTTTTGCATTGTGATTGGCACGCAGATGCTTATATTCGCGTAGATATTTTGGATAGGATTTTTGGAATAAATAATTTTCTAAATGAAATTACATGGAAAAGAACAACTACACATAATGATTCAAAGCAAGGAGCAAAACAATTTGGTCGCGTACAAGATAAAATTTTCTTCTATGCAAAAGATTTGAAAAAGTTTAATTTTTATCCTCAATTTGAACATTATACAAGTGATTATATTGCTTCGGCGTATAATAAAACTGACCCTGATGGTCGCAGGTTCAAAGCTTCTGATCTTTCGGCAGCAAAGCCCGGGGGCAACACAAGTTATGAATGGAAGGGTTTTAAGCCGCCAATTGGCAGATATTGGGCATATTCTAAAGAAAATATGGAAGAGTTTGATATGCAGGAAAGAATTTATTATTCAGATAAAGGGAAGCCATATCTTAAACATTATTTGGATGAAATGCCCGGAAATAGTGTTGATGACCTGTGGTATAATTGTGTTTTTAAAGATAAGGCGGAACGTATCGGTTATCCCACACAAAAACCAATGGCGCTTTTAGAACGAATAATAAAATGTTCAACGGGCGAAAGCAACATCGTTCTTGACCCCTTTGTCGGCGGTGGCACAACGGTTGCCGTTGCTGATAAACTCAATCGCCAATGGATAGGTATTGACCAATCTGTTCAGGCAATAAAAGTTACCGAGTTACGCCTCGATAAACAGCGGGATCTGTTCAGCGCTCCGTTTTATGTTCAGTTACATAAATATGATTATGATACGCTACGTTATGCAAATGCCTTTGAATTTGAAAACCGGATTGTGCAACAATTTGGCGGAGTGAGCAATACCAAGCAGCGAGGCGATTTCGGATTAGATGGCAAAATGTCCAACAACACACCCATACAAGTAAAGCGTAGCGACAATATCGGGCGTAATGTAATTGACAACTTCCTCTCAGCGGTAAAACGTGCAGACAAGAAATTGTATGATAAGAATATTGAAGATAAAAAGCCTGTCGGTTATATTATTGCTTTCTCTTTTGGCAAAGGCGCTGTTGAAGAAGTAGCGCGATTGAAATTGAAAGAGGATATTATCATTGAATTGGTTACTGTAGAAAAGATTGCTCCGATTGCAAAAAAGCCAACCATTACAGTAGAAATAAACGAATTGTCGAGAGATGCCAAAGGCATACGCGAGATAGAATTTGTCGCATCAGGACAAAGCGAAGCGGGCATCGAATTTTACAGTTGGGATTTTGAATACAACTCCGAAAAAGGATTTAAAGCTGATGTGATGATTGATAAAGAGGGTAAACAAACCGTAAAACTCAAAGCAGGTTTGCACAATATCGCTGTGAAAGTGGTGGATAACGACGGCTTGGAAAGTATTGAAGTGGTCAAGTTGAAAGTGAATGGGACGGTGGAAAGAACTGAGTAAAACAGTAAATTTACATCGCATAATCCAAATGATATGACAACCTCCGAACTGACAGAATTATCGGTGGTTTCTTTGAGGGCATTAACAACCACCGTCAAAAATTCAACAGGTATGCGCATAAATACCAAAACTTTTTACAAATAAATTTTTGTATAACTTTCTTTTTTACTACTTTTGCATGCTTTCAATATGATTGTAAAAAAGAATGAGATATTACTTAAAACACAATTAAAAATTTATATATATGAAAAAGATTTTTTTTATTTTAACTGTATTAGCGGTATGCGTTTCCTGCGTAAAGAAAGAAGCGAAAGAACAACCCACAAAGTCCGGCTTGTATCCCTCGAAATTTGTAACACAAGTGGAATCGGGGCAAACAACGCATTTATACACAATGAAAAATGCAAACGGAATGGAAGTGTGCGTAACCAATATCGGCGGACGCATTGTCTCTGTTTGGGTACCGGACAAAAGCGGTAATTTCCGGGATGTTGTTTTGGGTTTCGACAGTATTCAGCCCTATATTCCCGTTACAACCAACTTCGGAGCAATCATCGGTCGTTACGGTAACCGGATTGCAAACGCTCAATTCACGCTCAGCAACCGGGCGACTTTCAGGTTGCGGCAGAATGACGGGAAAAACACCTTGCACGGAGGTCCTCGCGGATTTCATACCTGCTTTTTCGACATCGAACAACCGGACAGCAGTAAATTGATTTGTAAATATACGTCTAAAGACGGAGAAGAAGGATTCCCGGGAACGATGCCGGTTACGGTAACTTATACGCTTACCAACGACAACGCGCTTGATATCAATTATGAAGCAACGACTAACCAGCTAACGGTAGTTAATTTGACCAATCATTCCTATTTCAATTTATCGGGCGATCCGAAGAATACCGTTCTGGATAATATTCTTTATATCAATGCCGATTCTTATACACCGACAGACGCCGAATTGATTCCGACCGGTAAGATAGAAAAAGTAGCCGGAACACCTTTGGATTTCACTAATCCGACGGCAATCGGCAACCGTATCAACGATACGACTTTTGAAGCTATCAAGTTAGGCAAGGGCTACGATCATAATTATGTCTTAAATACAAAAGGCGATATTAGTACGGTTGCGGCTAAAGCGGTTTCTCCGATAAGCGGAATTACGATGGAAGTTTATACCAACGAACCCGGAATCCAGATTTATACCGGTAATTTTTTAAACGGAAAAAACGTCGGTAAAAAAGGAATCGCGTATCAACAAAGAACTGCCTTGTGTCTTGAAACGCAACACTTCCCTAATTCGCCCAATCAACCGAATTTCCCTTCGACGGAACTTCGTCCCGACGGTACGTATAAAAGTCATACAATTTATAAGTTCGGAGTGGAGAAGTAAATAAGAATTAAGAATTAGGAATTAGGAATTAAGAATTATTTATGAGAAAAGTTTTGTTAATAATAGCAATAGCTTTATTGGGTGTAGGTATGCATGCTCAAACAAAAAATGATTTGAATTTGGTGCCGCTTCCGGCGAAGATGAAAATTAATCCGGGACAGTTTACGATTCGTTCAAACACGTCCATTGTTCTGTCTGCCGACAATCAAGATATGCAGAATGCGGTTGCCGTATTTAATAATCGGTTAAACAGAGCCGCAGGTTTCCGCTTGCAGGTTACCGCGACGCCGGCATCTTCCAATGCGATTGTTTGTAAATTAAATCCTGCAATTCCCAATGCCGAAGGATATAAACTTTCCGTGCAAAAAGATTTGATTACGTTGGAAGCACAAACGCCGCAAGGAATTTTCTATGGTATGCAAACTTTGCGTCAATTGCTTCCGTTTCAGATAGAACGACCGTTTTTAAGCAATACGGCTTGGACTGTTCCCTGCGCAGATATTGAAGACGAGCCTCGTTTTGTCCATCGCGGTTTGATGCTCGATTGTTGCCGTCATTTCATGCCGAAAGAATTTGTAATGAAATTCATCGATATGCTGGCTTATCATAAAATGAATACTTTTCATTGGCACTTGACGGACGACCAAGGCTGGCGAATCGAAATCAAAAAATACCCGAAACTGACGCAAATCGGAGCTTTCCGCAATCGTACGCTCAAAGGTCGTTATACTTCTCCGGATAAAAGAGAATGGGACAATACACGCTACGGCGGTTTTTATACTCAAGACGATATAAAAGAAGTGATTGAGTATGCAAAAAAACGGTTTGTTACCATCATTCCCGAAGTTGAAATGCCGGGACATGCAATGGCGGCTCTGGCTTCTTATCCCGCGCTGTCCTGTACCGGAGGTCCTTTTGAAGTAGAAGGTTTATGGGGAATATTTAATGATATTTATTGTCCGAAGGAAGAAACTTTCACATTTCTTGAAAATGTTTTATCTGAAGTAATCGACTTATTCCCGTCGAAATACATTCACATCGGGGGCGATGAAGCGCCGAAATTGCGATGGCAAAATTGCGCACATTGTCAGGCATTAATCAAGAAAGAAGGTCTGAAAGACGAGCATGAATTGCAATCGTATTTCATCAAGCGGATTGAAAAATTCGTAGAATCCAAAGGAAGGCAAATCATCGGCTGGGACGAAATCCTCGAAGGCGGATTGGCTCCCAATGCAACAGTGATGTCATGGCGAGGCGAATCGGGCGGAATCGAAGCGGCAAAGCAAAATCACGATGTGATAATGACTCCGACTAATTATCTTTATTTGGACTATTATCAGGCAGATCCGAAAACGCAACCCTTATCGATCGGCGGTTTTGTTCCTTTGTGGAAAGTTTACGGTTATAATCCAATCCCTTCGGAATTAACTCCGGCTGAAGCGAAACACATTCTCGGGGTTCAGGGAAATCTCTGGACGGAATATATTTCCACTACCGATCATGTTGAATATATGATACTTCCGCG
>Ga0209629_10001941_pt1 | contig 13632 bp, 9 predicted proteins | sample TergutCu122P5_FD_187286 | JGI IMG/M metagenome (GOLD analysis project Ga0209629, IMG submission 187286) | Cubitermes ugandensis P5 segment gut microbial communities from Kakamega Forest, Kenya - Cu122 P5 (SPAdes) (version 2) | ecosystem: Host-associated > Arthropoda: Insects > Digestive system >... | reverse complement strand
AAGTACTAAAAATTAAGAAAATTTTACTATATGAAATGAAATTTCTTGTACCAAATTACAGCTGCCTCCAGAACCCCTGACTAGGGGGCTACCGCCCCCAGATCCCTCCCCGTTCTGTCCTCTGTCCTCAACTGAATTTGTTGAACCCCCCCTGAACAAAATTCCTGGGTACGCCACTGGTAACACCCACATCATTTATGATATAAACTGCAATCATCCAAACACTGCCAACAACAAAAACTCCTGTAGCATTAATTCACCAAAGCAGGAAAACGCAATGTTTGTAGACCTTAGAAATCAAGAGCTGTGATGTCATCATAATAATCACACTGTTCACACAAAACAACTACAGCAAAGAAGAATATGTGCACACATTTATGACACACAGTAGACTGACATTAACATATGACAACAGGAATCGTAAAGGCTTCTGAAAAAAAACAATCATACACAAAGGTACAGAACATATCAGAGAATGAGCTCAGTTAGAATCCCACACAAAAACACAAAACTTTCAACCTGGTGGAATATGATGATGATCAGGAAAGTCCTACAAGAGAAGCAAAATTATGATGATCATATTCAGCCATCCCTTATTCATGCAGCATTTTGAAGCCTACCTGACAGACACAAATTTGAGCTCTCAGTTTGGGAAACAAAGTTTCATAGTAACGGCTCAGAATTTGGACACATGAAGTGAAGCACAAATGTAAGATGGTTATAATGTATCTCACCCCCACAGTTCTCTTCATCTGAACCATCTGGGCAGTCATAAGGATGACGATCACATCTCTGCGCTAAACTGATGCAAGTCTTATCATTGCACTCAAACTGGTCAACACCACACTCCCCTGAAAAATTTGATCCAGTAACTGAGAAATAGATGGGCATTTACAATAATGTTTGTATAACATAGAGGAATTTTTATAATGTTTCAATCAACAGCCTCTTCACACACACACACAACTATAATTTTACTTAAATACAATACAATACAATACACCACACAACAGACAGACATGTTTCTATGCTTACAACTGCATCAACAGTGTCACTAACAATGTTAGATAATGGTTCACTTGTAGTTCCAAATGGACCTATTATTTTAAAAATAATAATACATACTTGGGGTACCATATATCAGAATACAAAAGTGATTTAGAAGACAAATTGCAAACATATAACAAAATAAATGGAGCTTTAAGAAGACATTTTGGAAAACAAATGAATAAAGAAACAAAATTAAGAATTCACAACATTACAGCTAAAGCAGCATTGAAATTTGGAAGTGAAGCTTGGCTACTGAAGAAAAGAGAGGAACAACGTTTAGTAGCAGCACAGATGAAATTTTTGAGACATTTACTAGGAATAACAAAATTAGATAAAGAATAGAATCAATGTATTAGGGAAAAAACAGGAGCACAGAACACAGTAAAGGAAATAAAACAGTACCAGAAAAAGTGGCTACAACATGTACAGAGGATGGACACAAATAGACTGCCAAAACCGGCACTAAAATACAGACCAGAAGGAAGACAGAACATTGGACGACCGAAGAAGAGATGGAGGGACCAACTCCACTTTGAGGATTAAGGAACAGGGAACGCACCTAACCCTTAACGAACATGATGATGATGATGATGAATAATACATACTGTAATACCATAATTTATGTATACAAAAAGTCGGAGTAGCAATGTGCCAAGAGCACAACAATACACTTCACAAGACAGCCACAGAATATATACCAATTAACTGAAACAACAAGGCATTTTCAGACCTTACAAGCTAATGGTTTCACACTCCACATTCTACTGTCACAGTTAAAAACATAAAACCCATGTACAGTACAACCACCAATGAACCAACATATGATGCAGTGACACTGATGACAACAGAGTAATAAAAAATGAAAAGCATCTGTCTGTTATATAAAGCTCACAAGTGTGTGAAAGACTGTTGGCTATAATATTACTGACATTCTGAAACCATAAAATATGCTAAGCACAGAATAAAAGAATCTGATATGATTTTTACCAGAAAATAGAGTTTGTCTGTGAGTCAAAATTTTAAAACTGATTCACATGAAAAACGTACTTGTATGTATGTAACAAAAAAAATTATTTTCATTTTAAAGGTGCAACCAAGATACTACAAAAACAAAATGTAATAATCAGTGGGGGAATTTCAAAAATATATTCTTTTATAAGAATGAAACTCATACTATAGCATGGTTTTAAAATGACAACACAATTAAACTGCATCACACAATGTACCTACCACTAATACAATGAAACCACTACTAATCCAATGAAGCCGAAGTAAAGAAGGAAATGTACAGTTAACACGAAATGAAGAAATGTAAGAACTATGAAAATACTTAAAATCAGAGCCATAAATAAGTTTGTCCAAAATGTTACAAGAAAACCCACGAGTTTAAAGATGAAAAACCGAAAAGTGGGCAAGACATGACAGAATTTGTTGTACTGCAACACATAACTATCATTATTAACAATGGAACACGTCTTGCTGCGTGCTTGTGCCTCAGAAAGCAACTGTGCCCTCCTTGGCCAGAAGGCAGAAAAAACTAGCATGGGTATGTTTACAAACACAACAACCCAAGATTATAATCTTCTAGGACATGATGCTGGGTAGTTTAGCAGACAGGTGCCAACATTTTGCAGGAAACTACAACATCCTCCAAAACTTTAGCTTAATTCATTCCTGCACACAAGACATAATTTCATAAAATGAAAATTGATTTCCCATTAATTCCCCACTTCTTTTCAAATAAATTTAAACTGATTCCAGGCATCAAAGCTTCCCTCCAAACAAAAGAAGTTCACACAGTAATAACTGTGTCTAAGTACTAAAAATATAATCCTATTGCTCAATTACTGTATTTGACATTCTGAGACACTTGCTTATGCACAAACAACAGTTAATCACTGAAGTTGTATGGAAATGCATAAACACTGGGTAACTTCCATTACAAACAAGATTGTACAACAAACGTTCAGTACATACAAAAAACAACTGAAGTGAAATAAGGTGAAGTGTAGTGATGTGAGGTGAAATGGAGCAGTAAGGAATTTAAGTGGGGTTAAGCCAAATGAGTGGGTAGTGAAGTGTAGAAGTGTAGTTGGGTGAAGTTTAAATGGGAAGACGTGGAGTGTCGACAAGTGTAGTAAAGTGTAGTGAAAGTTTTAGTAACAAGGTGTCTACCATTATTAGAAGATATACAGATCATATGAAGTTTGCTGCTTCTTTCATATTCTTTTGGTTCTTACTTTGTATCATTGTATATATGGTTATATGTTTTGTATGCTTCTATTTAATTTTGTAAATTATGTATTCTTACTATCATGTTTATGTGTTCTTATTGTTATGTACATTCCATTCTGGGTATTCTGTTTCACTGTGTTGTTTTGTGTATTGTTTGTGTGTAAATGTGTACTGCACTACTGCCACCAGGTGTCAACCCAATTGCAGTTAAATATACCATGTCATATCATATCAATTCTTCAATGTTGGGGTTGGTTTGTTACTCCAAGCAGGATTACCAACTGTCACAGTGGTGTGGTTGCACACACTGTTCTTTTGGGATATGCCACCGCATCACCAGGTATTTGGATCTCAAGAGTCCAAAGGAATATACCACCTTCATAAATCACAACTCTAGCCCCTTGAGGATAAAGGCACAATGTTCCTTCACAACGTCGGGAAGAGATTACCCAGTGACGCAGTGTCATATCCCAGAAAGGAATCCCTGTAACTCTGAAGTCAAAACATGCAGCAGAACCTGTAATGACTGCATTGTTAGTAAAATAAATAGATGATGTGCACAGTGACAGTTTAACAACCTCCATACCCACCAGCAAGTTTGTACCATGCAACACAGAAATCTGGAAAGTTAATGCACTACCCACTCACACCCATGACTGATTTGCACTCCTCAAATTTCAGTGATGGCACCCATTAGCCAGTGCACAATACCGACCTTCTAGTGTGTCACATTTCTGTCAAAATTTTGCATCATGCAAGGCACAACTGCAGTTAAAACAACCCTTTATTTCATCCATGTTCTAATGAAAAAGTAGCAATTGAAATCAATAAAAAAACAAATAAGCCATCTGGACTCACTAATCATAAGGCCGAATTATGTGATTCCTGTAACACTGGTATAGGGGAGATCACCTAAAATGACATACCATTTTAATATTGCCAAGTGAAAAATATACTGTAATTATTTAGAACGCAGTTTTCATGGTATTCACTGGCTAATAAAAAAAGAGATTAATTAATGACTGTAATGAAACACAGAAGTAAATATGTCATTTTTATGTACTTTATATTATGACCCTCTGTGTCATTTTAAGCTTGATGGTCAGGGTAAAATAACACAGGCAATGAGAAACAGAAGAAAAACATATTTCCAGAAGTATTTGTGTATTTTATTGGTACTGTAGGAGCAACATTTTGAGCAGAAGTATTTCATGCCTACATGTCATGACAAAGTAAACATGATGTGTCTCCCTTGGCTTTCCCCTTTCATTGGCATACATCATAGATAAACATTTTCCCTCTTTTTGAACATCCAGTTCACAGTGTGCCCACAACTTGCATTCAGTATACTGAATCCAAGATTCTCCAGGCTTTGAAATGCAGAATGGCTCATTACAGTACAAACAAGGCCTGTCTTCTCTGCCCTCAAATGGCTTCTTTTGAAGAATGTCTTCTAAGCATAACGGTAACCTTTTGCACACTTGTCTTCCAAACAATCTCAACTCCAGTTCTTTTTCTTTCTTTCTTTCTTCCTTTCTTGCAGCAATTTCCTTCAGTTTCTTTACATAAGGATTGCTGGTTAATACAACAGATCCACGATTCAGTTCTTTCTTTCTTTCTCTTTTGCACATCTGAGCTGGCCAAAGCAACTGGAGAAATCATTTGGATTGGCACATATTTTCTTTCATTTTGTGTGACTACAGATGGGCAATGCATTCGGTTATCTCTTGGTCAGTGCTTAGCGTACAGGTTTTTTAGTTTTGTCAGCTTCAGAACGAGCAGCGTAAGTACTGGACATCCTTACATGGTCTTGGATTGGAGTGCTGGCATACATTTAGGTTTGGAATAGGCTTATTGGTGGCTCTGCAGGAGCGAACAGTCTACAGATGTACCTGCATTAACTGGCCCATTTCCACTCTTTGTCCAACGACTTGCAGCATTTGCAATTGTTGCTGCTTTCCCATAAGCAGTGCAAAAAAGTGAACTGATCTGGTACTGTTTAACAGTTCTTCCAGGACTTGCCTTCAGCCACTTCGAAACTTCCCAGTTGTAATATGTTTTCAGTTGTCCATAAAATGACACATTCAAAAGTTGAAGTTGGTGTGTGGTAGAAACATCACAAAATCGTTTTCTTTTGCAAAAGAAAGTACATTAACATTCTTACGGCTGCAGCATTCGTCAACAATGAGAAGGACTTTTACCTTCCCTGCTGTGTTTCATATATGATGAAAAATGTTTCAGCCATTGCAAAAATACCTTATCCACAAGCCATCTCATTTCATGGGCAATTCCTAATGTTCCTAGAGAAGTGTTGTAAATGAGCTAATTTTTCCAGGCTTTGCAGGGGAAAATCAAAGCTGGAGGAATACAATGTCCATACAGATTCATACAGAAGACCGAAGTCACACGTATCCCCCTGTCCATACTTGTCATAAGACCCACCTGTTGTCTTCCAGTTTGTGCAAATATCTTTTGTTTCTTCTGAAAGGTGGATAAATCGGACTCATTCACATTGTATATTCTAGTAGGCGATATGTTGTGTTTCTTTAGGGTATCTTAATACACACTACAAAAATTTGTTACCCAAGGCTTATTGAAAGCCTTGGCTCGGGCTGCTGAAGTAGCCTCTGGTTTCCTCAGGTAAATAGGAGGATATCGGGTTTTTTAAACCCTGCTATCCAGCCCCATCCAGCCATTTTTTACGGTTTAATCCACGTTCTATTCCATTCTATTCAGCTAACTGATAAGCAAGTTGTCTTACTTCGGTGTATGTCAAGCCAAACAAACGTGACTCCGAAGTTTTAAGTGACCAACTTGTTCGCAGTCTAAGGTCTCATCAAATGTAGCTCAAAAACGGCCTAGGCCTTTATTGGATCCATGAATGTTTTTGTTCGTGACTCGCCTACGAAGTGTATACCGTGGAACCGCTAACATTTATGAGGCACATTTCACACTTTACATTTGCAATGATCACACAAAACCTCAAACATCGCGAAACTATGAAACTACTAAACGATCGTTCTATCCACGACGACTTAAATCATGGTGCAGAGAAAAGTCTGATGGTTTACCTTACAAATATTGTAGTCTCTCTTCGTGTAACATTTTGTCACACTCCCGCCCACAGATCATCTAGTATAGTTCCCAACATTGCCAGGGGCACACTCTTGCCAACTTTACTAGTAGCATTTCTAGTAGCGCCAAACGCGGCATTTTCCTGAAACACTTACTGTGTCGTTTTATCTTGGTATGTCATTTTAGGCTGGTCTCCTCTACAAAACTACTATTACAAACGTAACACCCTATACTACTCAATAAAACTTTCTCGGACTAACAGACGCGTTAGGTGATGAACTAAAGTTTCGAGAATCATCTCCCTGAGGACGAGAACCGAGACAATTCTCGAAACGTCGGTTCACTCAACCGCCCTACGTGGCTGCTAGACTGAGGAAGTCTGAATTAGCCGCTGTGAAAATTTGAGACTGCACAACGCTGCAACGCAACTCAACTCTGTACTATGCCATTAGAACACGAGCATGATTGGTTATGGGCAGTTCATAAATCTGAAATGTCAACAGCCCCACACGTCTACCTGACGGCCCTCCGTACTGCAGTAGAACACCCTTTCAGGTTGCAGCTTTCCTTCGGTTCTCGCCGATACCCAGTAGGGGCACGACTCTATCGCAAGGGGAGGTGAATAAGTTGGTGGGACCAAGAGGGTGTGGTGGTAGCAGTCGGTCCCTAAATGTCGACGTTATTATTGCCCGCCTGCACAAGCACTTTACTCCAAACGCAAGATCAAATTGACACCAGCCACTGTACTGAGCTTTATGGTGGTCAATTACATTTTGTCGCACGCTAAATAAAATAACTTCAAGCATCCCCAGTTGCAGCACCTCGTCTATTTGGTCGCTAAACAGTGACTCCATCGGCCTACAGGAACGGAACGTCTTCCCCACTTATTTCGCCTGCTACAGTCGTTTTCCTCCCTCCCAAGAACAATGGCTGAACTAGCATTATCCTTAGGCGAGTAAGGCCGCTAGCCATGCACAGTCACCTCAGCAAACCTTGAACTTCTATGCATCATCGTGAAGGCATTTGGGGGGGGGGGGCTAAACTGCACCTTCCGTTTTGTACAACCAGACCACAAATTAATACCCCGTTATTCCCACAACTCAAAAAAGGCTGTCCCGGAAACTTGAACATGGATGGCTTGTTACACAGTGGGAACGGGTGACAGCTAAAATAAATGCAGTGTAATATGCTTAAATTACGATGATCTCTATGGAAGTATAAAATCAGCAAAGAGAAGTTTTGTTCAGTGACAAAGCAGCTGGGTATGAATGGGTTGGGTTTCACATTACAGAAAGAAATGCAGACAAAAATACTGTTAGTATGTTCTGTAAGATACTGTTAGTATGCTAGATATGATATTTAAATCTGGATGCGTACGACAGTTGCGCTCATCACTGCCATCTTGACAGTTGTTAAAACCATCACATCTGTTCTTCTTCGGAATACAGTACTTGTTCGCACACGTAAACTCATCCTCTTTACATGCTGCAAGAATCAGTACATTCATCATACAGAGCCCATGTCTTCAAACACCATGACCATCTGCACCATTGAACATGCATGCACTGTAACAAACTGGCTTATTCACTGTGCTTCCAAGTACCTACTAACAAATATTCCTCCATACATAATTCTGAGACCGACTGCAAAATTCCATGTACTTTTTTCAACATAAAACTAAATAAAGATAATTACTAAATCATAAATTACTCAGACTGTAGTATTGTTTCACAGTGTATTAACTGGATACCCAACTACCAATGAAACAACCAACCTAACCTATTGTATCAGGGCTCAAAAGTTTAACAACCCATCACTGAACATGATCCCAGCCACATCCTAACCAAATGCAATCTTAGTATTCCTTTCAATGAAGTAATACCATCTCTACATCAGTCTATGTAGGCCTGCAACAGGAACAGATAATGCAACGTCATTCAGAACTTATGTCCCAGAGAAATAAAGGAATGAGTGATGATAATTAAGATGACAGTCATCATAATAATGATGACAACATTGTTCCTGTGGATGAACATTATGGTAACTCAGTACATGGAAACAAGTACTTCAAAGTCAACACATGCCTCTTTCCGAGCCAGCAAAAAAAAAATTGTCCTCATGCAGATAACACAAAGCTCAGCGCCGCATGTATCCTCTAACCTAAATGGGGCAGCAAACATGAACATGCCCTACTCATGATTTCGATACCAGCAATCTTCACCAATCATATTAAAAATCAACAAGCATGTTCAATGAAACACTCACTTTAGTTCAAACATGTAGAATAAGAATCAGCCGTAACCTTGATTTCAGCTACTTGTGTGGAACTGACACAACTACTCATACAAGGTCCTCATAACAAGTAGTATTTCTTATCGAACTCCTAGGTGCACACATGACTACTATCACTTACAACCACAGTGAATTACAAAGAACTGTACCTAAAAAGTATGGTTACATATGCTGATTCTTAATCACATACAAAACTGTTAACATATCATCTTCTCAAATATAATAAGGCAGGAAAAAGCCCTGATGAAAAGACAAAACATTAACACAGCATTGACATAATTCTGTTCACATTTACACCTGTAATGAATAATATGAAACACAAAACTGGGAAGGAAGGTATACTATTCAGTACAATACAAAAGGAAATGCACTTTGAAAAATTGGAATGAAAAACATGTGTACACATCCAGTCACACTGGACACCAATAAATGGACAGTTTATATAGTAATTAGCAATCTTCCACTCTCATTCATTAAAAATTCTTAAGTACAGTAGTCATTGCTGTGTAAAGTTATTTAAGCTGAATAAGGCATGGGAACAGTGTCTGTACTCTCTTCTGGCTTGCAACATTCGGACATTAGTATGGCAAACATTACAGTTATTATTACTTGTGTTACCAAGACAGTCTAGGTAATACCCTTATGCACAGCAATACTCTGTCTCCCCATACCACTGCATAACTGCCAGGATGGTCAGGTCCACAAAAAAATTGTAAAGATTGGGGCAAATAATGTGAGCGAAAATCGTCACTCTTAACCAAACTAACAGAATTTATCAGGTGAAAAAATCTGGTTGTGATGTTTTGCAGTGTTTCTGGGAATAAAATTAGTAAATGGTTACCAAGCTGCTGATTTATACACAACTTTGGAGCATCCCTTCACAACAGCTATTAGCCAGAATTCTTCAATGCTTTCTCATCACTTGTACAAGACCCATTTCTGCCATGCTAATAGAGGACATTAATACTAACATACCTGTCCACAAACATATGTAAAGATGTAAATATATTTATTTATCTTTTCATCAGGGTGCAGGCAGGACAGTTCATGGAAAATGATTGTGACCATCACTGGTTTATATAATTTAAATACAGAAATAAGATGTTAAACATCAGTTTCAACAATACATCACATGCCAAACGGCATTTCAGTTATTCTTCACCACCAGCAGAAGAAAATCCAGTATCTGTCTTAGCTACTACAACAAACTGTATGCTTTTTAAACTGCCAGAAGCAGAGCATTTAAAATGAAATGCTGTCTATGAAAAGAAGAAATTAAAACATTCTGTACAAAACATGTACATCATTCTTCACAAGTATTCCTTACAATCCCATAGCTATGAATGGTCTTCAATAGCACAAGAACTAAACCAACAGTAGAGAAATCACATGAAATGAAACGAAATATTGTACTGATGACTAAGATATTCAACAGTACTTCAATACATAACCTCATAAATTACCATCTCATATTTCCTACACATGAGTCAAGACAGCAAAGTCCATACACTGATGAGGCTAAGGACTGGACAACCCTGGAATCATGACTTGATTCCTGTCAGAAAAGTGATATGCATCCAGACCAGCTTTGGGGCCCGACCAATCTCTTACTCAGTTGGTACCATGGGTGCTTTCGTCTGTGGCAAAGTGTTTGGAGTGTGAAGCTGGCCATTAACCCCCATCCAGTGGAAACAGTTACTCAGGGACAACTTTACCTTTCATTACATACACATTATACCAAAAACTGTTGAAATGGAACTTATAAATCTTTCACAGTTGGCATGGCAAGTAACAGACTTTTATGCAAGAGTCATTTCTGAGAAATTCAATACTAAATGCACCTGCTAATATTCAGCATAGAGCTCCAAAATCAAACTACAGTGGTATCTGATGGACAGATCTGTAGGGTGGAAGCAGTGAAGAAAAGTCTAATCCAACTGCATCTATGTATTACAATGACACTTTAAAACCAAAACAAATACTATGAATGTTGTGTTACACGCGAATTTAAGTACGGACAGTTTGACCTCAACATTATGAATATTGTCTGCCTAGTCACACATTTTCCAAGATCTGTCACTTTCAAAAATTCTGCCTCTCTGACATGTACAATGTATAATAAAAATAAAGTAAGCCAAGCAGAAAGTGAGCAGTCAAACACAGACACACAGTTAAACAATGAAATTCACAAGAGGATGGAGCAAACAAACACAATGGCTGCAGGACGGAACAACACATTGAGTGGGCAGATTAGCTGAGACAAGCTGATTACTGATTGCTGACAGAATGTGTATAGTGTAGCCACTATTACTCTGATTAGGGCAGTTTATTTTGACATTTGGTGTGCATCAGAGTACACATAACAAATGTGTGTGGGAAAACCAATATTATTTAATATTGTATTACAAAAACATAAAAGCCCTTTTTAATCATTCTACTTTGTCTTACAAGATACACATGATGTTCAATCAGAAAAATTTTAAACAAAGGAAAATAAGTGAACATAATTAGAGTTAAAAAAACACAGGCGCACAGTGCAAGCGTCATTCAACGTCCACCACTTCAATATATCAATTCAAATACATTGACTGTAGTGCCAAATTAATCCAGACATTAGTATGTGGAAATAAAATGCCAACTAGATGCAGCAGAGGTTTTTACTGCAGATCTTACTGCTTGCTCAACATGTTTCGGGCACCGCTATGCCCATCATCAGGAGCTCAAGACTATTATACAGTGGTTGCTACCTGAGGTATTTGGTGCTGTGGTTTTCAAGTTGCTGGTCTGGTGTGGAGCTGAGGGTTATGTGTCCAGTTTGCAGGATACTGCCTAAGGCAACATCCTGCAAACCGGACACATAACCCTCAGCTCCACACCAGACCAACAACTTGAAAACCAAAGCACCAAATACCATAGGCAGCAACCACTGTATAATAATCTTGAGCTCCTGATGATGGGCATAGTGGTGCCCAAAACATGTTGAGCAAGCAATAAGATCTGCAATAAAAACCTCTGTTGCATCCAGTTGGCATTTTATTTCCACATATTAATGACGATGCACGGTCAAAATCACATCAAATCCAGACATCAGTGTTTCAAGAAGGGTTACAATGCCCTGTACGAATACTGCCGGTTGTTACACACCACAAGGTTGATGACAAATCACCATGCAGATCAGTTTTACATATACAGACGCTTAGTCACCACACACAAAGTTATTTTAAAAATTTAATAAAAAAATCGGAAAGCCTCACTTTAGGATTCAAAATAGACTCCTTCCCGTTTCCGTCACATACCTTCATACACACAGCACTGAAACATGGGTGTTCGGACAATTCATGTAGCCATATTCCGTATTATTGCCACCTGAATATTATCGTAGTAAAGAATTAAACTTCAGAATATATTGCGTATGATTTATAAAATTTTCATGCTGTTTGAAAACGAAAAAAACTGACCTTTATTTGCGCAGTAAACATCAAGTAACAAATAATATGAAGTAATCAGCAGCAACACTATACAACAATAAACAATTTAATAACGTCACAAAGTATAATTGGACAAAAGCACAGAAGAATAAATTGGGCAGATATGACTAACAAGAGAGAGTTGAATTTAAAAGCCATTTCAGTTGATCTTATCTACTGTATCCATGAAGCAACAATACTGATATAGTCAACAACAACAACAACAACAATCTGAAATGGGCTCTTAATAGTTCTATGCTAGTAAAAACATTGACTATGACCGCACACACTGTTTGAATCCACATAACTTACGACAAAATTTTTCATCGGAATCATCTTTGGGACAATCGACATTCAAGTCGCAGCGGAGTCTGCCATCAATGCAATGTCCGTCCCCACAAGTAAACTGCCATTGTGAACATTTTCCAGGAATACTAACTGTTGAATGAATCACATATGCTGAGCAAGTCACAAACACATTAGTCACAATATCACTTACAGCTGCAGTGAAAAATACCTTGATTGATATTGGGTTCACATTTCAGTCACATTACAAGCCAAATGCTTAAATGATGTCAATAATGAAAATGAGTACAAAGAATTTTCAAGCACAGGGCGTTTCTTTTATTGCTGTCCTGAGAACAGCAGCTGTAATTGGATGTTACGACAGATGCAGGCTTTCTATGCAATACAGCTACCAAGCACAGAATGACACTAAAAGATAGACCCTGTATCATCACTGTCAAATGTTAAGCACTCTCATACCATAGCACGAAGTGATTGCTACAATTGTGCCCATCATTATCACATACCTACATGAAGGGTTCTGTGTCACATTGTTGGAATGCATTATATCTTTATGACTTCCTACATACAGCATTTTTATGTGGATTCAGTGTGACAGGGGTGAAGATGATGTGCCTCTGGGGTCAACTCAAATGTAAGGTGATGTTAATGTAATCTATTAAAGCCCCCTCATGCCAAATGACTGTACATGGTAAACAAAACCACAACCTACTAACCTACCTTGTGTATTTCTGTTTAAAGAACCCAAATATGTAAGTGGCTAATTTCAGGTTTTCACCGTGCATTATTACAGTAAATCACTTTTATTAGTTGACTAAATGCACTTGATTATACAAAACTTCGAGGTTAAAATCTATGTTGTATAAAAGTTTAAAATGCATAAAATTAAAAATCACTCTAACATGTTTTGGATCGAATGCGATCCATCATCAGGGAGTATACAGCTGTACTTGACTGAAATTATTCGTAATGGGTTCACAGATGTTTGTCGTGTGTTTGGCCGGTGTTTGGCAACGTAATTTTTAACCAGTGGTGTGTATGTTTATGGTACGACAGGCTGGGACAGCCCATCATACTGTAAACACACACACCACTGGTTCAAAATTACGCTGCCAAACACTGACCAAGCACACGAAAAACATCAGTGAACCACTATGAATTTCAGTCAAGTACAGCTCTATACTCCCTGATGATGGATCGCATATGA
>Ga0209629_10001939_pt1 | contig 13640 bp, 10 predicted proteins | sample TergutCu122P5_FD_187286 | JGI IMG/M metagenome (GOLD analysis project Ga0209629, IMG submission 187286) | Cubitermes ugandensis P5 segment gut microbial communities from Kakamega Forest, Kenya - Cu122 P5 (SPAdes) (version 2) | ecosystem: Host-associated > Arthropoda: Insects > Digestive system... | reverse complement strand
ACTTGTTAAGTGGTAATAGTTAGTGTATCCAAAATATGTTCTCAATTAAATTGACTGTATTCTACCTGTACAAATCTGGACAAATCCATTGTTACAAGATGTGACAACACGGATGCAAATAAATGAAATGAAAACAATTTGATTACCCAAAATTCATGAAGTGACAACTCTGAATATTAAGCTTCTAATTTCCAGTTGCCTGGTAAAGGTTGGTGATCCATCATTATGGTATGTTTTCATGCAGAGTATCTAAAATATAATGGTTATATTTTGGAGCTCCCTTTAAGAGAGGAAATTTGTTCTTAACAGGACTGCGTATGGTGCTTCCCTTTTATTCATAACCTGTTTTGCTCTGTTAGAGGGAGGTTTAGGCTTGAATACCCATTTAAGCACCTAACTTCACATTCATATTTCTATGCCTGAGGCATTGTATTCTGGTCTGCTACTGTCATGGTGTTTTTAAAAGTGTGCATTTGTAATATTGTATTATTTAGTATGTGGAAGCCAGGAGAGCATCGTTGGTATAGCAACTAGGTTAAGGTATGGTCGATTTGGAGTTCAAATCCCTGCAGAAGCAAATAATTTTCGTCTTCTCCTAAACATTCAGACTGCTTATAGGGCCCGTCCAGCCTCATATGCAATAGGTGCAGCGTTTCTTTTTTTGGGTTTAAAGCATCCAGGCCATGAAGTTGACCTTTCACCTCCATCTAGGACCACAATTCTGCTATATGCCTTCATGGTGTGAACAGGGAAAACTTCACCCTTTGTGTTACCTCCTACGTTCTTGACTACACTCATCATCAGTATGAGCAATGCACCAGCCACATGAGTGCCATTCCCTTTCTTTTGGCCAGATACTTTTTAAAAAATTGGGCAGGTAGGACCAAGCAGAGAGGCATCTAAATTGGATCCAAGACATTATATTCAGCATCTAATGCAGAACATCACATATCCCAGACTGGTGTGTTTCTGATTTTCTTCATTCACTGCATGCAAATTTGAGGTTAGTATCTTCAAAAATATGATGACTGCATGATTCACTTCCTAACCAACCATTTGTATGTTATCATCCTTTTATCTCATTCCATGCTATGCTGTAATACATACAGTGTCATTATTTAACCAAACTGAAGCCAAGATCATGTAGGCAATACAGTGACTAAGCTACAGGCTGGCCATCTGAGGAATCTTTGTGCATTTTCTGGTGGAGATGAGATTTTTTCTCTTCTCCAAAACATTCATACTGGCTCAGGGGCCCACACAGCCTCCTGTTTAATGGGTAGCAGTGAAGGGGGGCACTATATCTTTGCACGTAAAAAGCAGCAGATTGTAAACCGGTCAACTTACTTCCATCTAGTACCATGGTTATGAGGTAGTGGAACTATACATCCGCTCCTCCCGTATGCTTTCATGGCATGTGCATGCTGAAGTTTTAGGTTAACTATCCAGGAGCCTCAATGAGTGAAGGGATTTACATTCTAATTTCCACTTTTCTGGTGACAAGAATGTTGCATGTTTTATTCTGTCCAGAAAAGCAGGTTCTTGATGAATTGTCAGAAGAGGACCAGTGCCGGCTTTTGGAGACACTCCCCATTGACCTTCCACTTGCGTTAACAGTGCCATTGCTTCAAGATGGCATATATTGGAAAAGAAGTAGTCAAAATCGATGGCAAAGTGTAAGTTTTATGTTGTGGGAGTGAAGAACTCTTTTTTCAAGTGCTGTATGTTTTAACCCTTAAGTGCTAGCCTCAGTGCACTGTACAGGCTTTTAATTCTTCACTTGCTGCCAACCTCAGTACAGTATATGGACATATAATGCTTCACATGCTACTGGCCACTGTGCACCATTTAGTCAAGAATTTATTTATTTATACTATAAATTTAAAATCTCCTCTTCCTGGGCAGTAGTTGGAATTTAAACCCAATTATCACTGAAGGGTTAAAATTGTGAGGCAGTAAATATCATTTCAGGAGACATCCATCTGTATTGCTGAGTTTTAATTTGGTATACTTCTATATAACTGAACATGTAATGCAATTTTAGTTTGAGTAGTCTGACTTGCTTAGAAATTATAGTGCCTACACACCATATAAACAGATTTAGATTAGTAGTAGTGCATTAATTAATATTTGGAATCTGCCTGCCTCCAATAGTGGCTTTCCTGCCAGTAAAAGTAATCTTCTCCATACAATGTCCCATGTGGCACATGGGGGAACTAGTGGTATAGCTCCACTCAGTCCTAATGTTGGCACTAGAGCAGGGTGGGTTTTTCCACTGGTACTGCACATAATTATCAAGTGATTGCTTGAAAATAGGCCCCCCAGTGCTTAGATTTTACCAGATTTCTGAACACATTTCTCATTCCCTGCTTCAGAACCATATTCACAGCCTTGTTTTACTAGTCTGGCAGTATTAGGTCACCTGACTGAATGTGAAAAGTTCCTCATTGTGCATTGTAATCCATTGCTCATTTTGTTCATACATTGTGGTTTGCATTATTTTCTTTACTGATATTATACAGAAAAGTTGCAAATTGCATTCTTTCATCACAGTAAATAAGTATGTTTTATAGCTATCTACAGTATACATGAAAAATTCGAGTTTTACAATTATATTATTCTTCACTCTTAGTAAAAGACAATAACAAGAATGTCATGAATTATGTTAATTTACTTTTTTTTTAATATACAAATTATTAGTTTTGAATCATATTTCATATGATTTGTAGTATTAAATGCAGTTGTATTATGAGTTTGGTTTTGTGAACTAGAGCACTTGCTGTACTGGTTTGTATAACATTATTGAATTTTTCTTTGTCTCCAACTAACAGACTCTATCTAGTGAGTTCCTCTTGAGAAGTTGACAGTGGTTCATGTAGTGTAGATGTTACCTGTAATTTATGGAACCCAGAGATTCATTACTATGTTCACAACATGCCCTTTATGGGTCCCTTGTTTGAGTGAGATAAGTCCAATAAACACCCTCCCTACTTATTTCTTCAAATATATTTTAATATTGCCCTCTGTTGCACTCCTAGATGTTCCAAGTGGTCTGTTTCCTTCAGGTTTTCAAACCAGCCCACTATTTATATTTTGCTTACATTTACATGCTATCACAATGCCCACCAATTTTATCCTCCTTCTGTTTGATTATTCTAAGAATATGTGGCAATGAGTTAAAATCATGGAACTCCCCTTTATGCAGTGTTCTGCAGCCTGTTGTTACTTCCTTTCCAGCCACCTCTTCCTTCCTCCTTCTTAGTTCAAAATATTCACCTTGCAACCCTATTCTCCATCGCCCTCAGTCTGTTTTCTTCCCTTAATGTGAAAGATTAAATTTCACATCCCTGTAAAACAACAGGCAAAACTGAATGTTGGTTTTAGATGACAGATGTGCATACCAAGGACTCTGGACTAGTTTAATTTGTTTATTCAATCCACTTAGTCACATTTGTGACATTGGAAATATAAAAAAATCATAGTACAATTTATATATCATACTAGCTCAATCCCACAATATATAAACATCAGAAACAATAATATACAACATAATATAATGTAATGTAAAATATCAGTACTAATTAAAATGGATAAATATGACAACTTATCAAGTTCACATGCTTATACACTCGACATGCAATTAGCGTGACATAACATCATTTGCTGAATAAAATATGTGTTGTGACAGAAAGGATCTCAGTTTTCCTTTAATAGATTTTTTGTCCTATTTTTTATATGATCTAGCAACTTGTTGTACAGTCTAATTCCCATATTCACCACACTTTTCCTAAAGAGTTCCACATAGCAAAACTGAACAGGGAGATCCAATTTTTTTTTGCATATTTTACATTTGACTTTAGTGAATGCTTGTACTTTTTAATGTAACATACAATTTCAAGTATGTATAAAGAAGCCAATGTAAGTATATTGTTGTCCTTAAATATTCTTCTAAAAGACTTATGTCTACTAATTATTAGAAAGACCCTCTTTTGCAGTTTATATGTGTTATTACTTTCATTATCCCCATGCCAAAAAAAATTATACCATACCTCAGAAATACAGTGGGGTATGCTACAACAAACAACACTACAATGAACAGTTTTTAGCAATAAAATCAGGATGCTACAATGAATGCGGAGCAATACTGTTGGCTGAAGTAGCATGTGCATGCACATGACGTGTCTGGCCCTCCCGCTTTGATTAGAGCATCAGTCATCATCTTATTATCGTTTTTAAGGTTCAGTTATCAGTTATCTGCTTATTTGTACAGTGTATGAAAGTGGAATAAATTAATTTTATATTATCTTTACACTTATATTTTTTGTTTTGTATCATATTTTTCCTGTTTAAATGGTTGTGTTGGATGGTAACTGTGCACTAGACTGTGGGCCTAGAACGGATTACACCTAAATACATATATTTCAACGTATGCTAGAATGAACAGACCCTATAACGAACGAGGTTCTAGAACCAATTACATTTGTTCTAGCATACCCTACTGTATATGAAAATTTGCATAATAAATACTGCTGATCATATATTGTTCATTGCTTCTTTCAATGGTATAGCACAGAATCATAGTACAATTATAGTGTGAACGCCCACTACAGTATACAAGGACAAAAATCTAATAAATTTTATATATATATATATTTCAATTATTTAGGTCTTATATTTTTATATTTTATAATTTATATTCTGTTTTAACATTATAAAAAGCAAAAAATAATGATTGTGAACAAGGGGCTCCTTAGATTTTATTATACCTTTTTTGCAAGATTTTTGTATTGACATGCCTGAGGATGGCCTAAGTTCAGGCCAAAACATGTAGCACACATGTAAAGGCACAATTTGACTTAATATAAACCTGTATTTTTTTGATTGAATAAGTGCTGTTTATACGTTATCATTATTTTTAGGACATATTTACAAAATGAATTAGTAACACAATATATGTCTCCATACATAAACAGCTTATAAGTTACCAAAATTTCTTTGGCATTTTGTCTTGGCTTTGCCAGGGAAAAGGTTAAAAGTTATTTTCTCATTTCAAATGTCCACACAGACAAAATAACTCTGTGTTACATGCAACATGTTGTGTGTGAGACACAGGTCCAGTGGGCCTGTTTTAGAGTATAGTAATCATACCCTAGTTGTATCACAATGCTTTTTATTGCCAGATGAATGATGTGAACAATTACGGCGGTTCCTGGAAACGCCTCTACTTGGAACGTCACATGCAGGAGCATATAGAAAATCTAAACCCAGAAGACTTTGTGCAATCAGAAGTAGAAAGTCTGGTACATTTGAGCTCCCCATATGTGAAGAGACTCAACATTTGACAGTTGCGACCCTCACGGTCACCTGACTTCACAGAGGAGGATGACTGTGAGTGTTTGACTGAAGTTGAGTCTGCTGATCACATAAACCTTGAACCATTCATAAAGGGGCTGGTAAAGCTCGAGGTATGTTAAATTTTTCTGTTGTGTAATGTGTAATTATTTTGTGACAGTTCTAAAAGTATGAGATAATATTAAATTAACTGTTGTTAATTTTGAATAATAAAAGAGGGGTGGCATAAGGATACTATTTTACCAATTATATGCCAGAAAAATGCAAAACATAGAGCTTATCTATCCCAGATTGTGTACAGCTTCATAAAATTTATATATACACAGACTTAAAGCTACCCATCAATTCAATGGTCTTTGTATTATGGATATTGGAAGTACTTTGTCAGTGCTGACAGTGGCTGCAGCAAGAAGGTTATCCCACTCTATGGTTTAATATGGGGGTTTGGAGCTGCTAGTATGAGGGCAAGTCAAATAAAAACCTTAAAAATGGGAAGAGCATGAAAAAGATAAACACTGAAACCATACTTGTCAGTTCTCAGGAGAATGGATTGTGTTTTTACCTTGTGTCAGCATAAATTGGAGAGATGGTGAGTTTCTTGTAAGAGGAAATGCAGTGTTAATAAATGTAACGAATCCTGTCCTACCTTGATCTCACCTTCACATGGTTTGCCCTCTTCCTACACATTAGATTTGTATAACGAAATTGTGGCAGTGCGGTCATTACACCCCGTATGGCAGCACTGTCAGTGCTGACATCTTCCTATAAAGAATCCTGTCTGCTGGGATGTGATGCTGTGCCACATGGCAGAAATGTACCAATGTTTTGGTAGTCTACCAGAATAGATTACATCACAGTTCAGAAGACTGTAGCCTTCATAGTCCTGCTGTGAGGACCTCAGACCTCACAATTTACTTTAAGTTTGCTTTTAATTTTGTTCTATTGCACAGAGACTAAAGCTGCCTCCTTTTACATGCATTCACAGCCATTCTTTATTCAGTGCTATATGAAATTTGCTGTTGACTGAACGGTATTTCATAACAAATGAAACAATCAGACTTCAATAATTTTCATAGTACTGCATTTGAATGGCAGGTGGTATTCAGTTTCCAAAAGATTGTATCAGAAGTTCTTGGACTCAGACTTAGCCATATTGAACACTCAGAACAGCAAACTGTCATGCAGACTGAGATTTTCTATGCTCTTGCAGCAACTACAGTGACAGGTACACACTGTCCTGCCGCTAGTCAAATGCTGACTGGAGCTTCAAAGTCAGCCATACATGATAAATTGTTCTATCTATTTATTTATTTATTTATTTATTCTTTTTCTATCAAATTACATGATAGCACGACCCAAAAGACCGTAGTCTCCACAAAGAACACAACTGAAAAATGTATTTGGAGTATAATGTCCCCCTTTTGTTATTATTTTTGGTGATGTATGGCTATAGGATGATTAGTCTGTGACTTTTTGATGATTCCTAGGATAAGAGAGGGAATTATAAGCATCAGAGTCACGTTTGTTGTATTACATAATTTGGAATTTCTAATTTGTAAATTAATTGATTGCTGTGAAAATTTCCAGGAACTGCACATCATGTTTGGAGTCCATGAATGTGGTATGGACTACTCTTGGACCTTATTTACAATTTCAGCAATGGATTGCACAAATATTGGTTTGGGACTGAACTCAGCAAAATGCATACAAACTTTCAGGTAAGAACAGTTGCATATAATATTCCACTTGAGTGTTTTGTTCATGAAAAAATATACAGATTGCATCTTAAACTGAACTGTCAACACAAAACATATAAATTTCAACACTTATGAAAAGGGACATACCTCATAAGATTTTACATTCTGCAGCCTCATTACAGTAGAATCTTTATGTAAGTATTTGCTTTCATTGTTGGTGACAGCCAAATTGTTTGTAAAACTTTGATGTAAAGGTCTTCCTGTATGATGTCATGCAGGCAGAAAAGGGGAGTAGAGGTATAACTCTACTCACTCATAACCTTACCTGTAGATGCAGGTGGGTGGTTAATAACACCCCCCACTCCTTTTCTCCCTGGAAGGAGCCTGGTACCCACTGTAGAGGAGGCTACATGGGCTCCAAGTCTGGTCTGGAAGGGTATGGAGAAGAGAAAATCTCATGCTCACACTGGGGTTCAAACTTGGATCTTCCAGCCCATTGCAAGCCGCTATATGGACTGCCATATCCCAGGCCAAACACTTTTATGTACTTTGGATAAATTGTTAGAGTTGATTATGTTGGCATCATTATTTTTAATTTTTTGCTGTTTATAAATAAAAATCTTTAGTGTTTCCCTTCAGTTTTAAATACATCAAAATGACATAGTTGGACAAGAGATTACCAGACCATTCAGGCTGACTCTGGGGCCCACCCAAACTACTACTCAGCGGGTACTGCAGGCACTTCCCCTAAGGTAAAGTAACCTGGACTTGAAGCTGACCACTCTTCCCCGTCTAGTGCTGAAGTTAACAATAAGTGGATCTATATTTTTGCTGCTGCATATCCCTTCCTGATGTGCAGAGGGGAAAATTTACTCATACTTTACCTTAAACCTTCAATGATTCTGGAGTTTAATTTTTGATTGCTGCCCAGTATGGATGGGTTTTGAATTTACAGTACCCTTAAATGCATTCATGAGTATATGGTACAGTATGGATGGGTTTTGAATTTACATTAGCCTTAATTGCATTCATGAGTGTATGGTACAGTATGGATGGGTTTTGAATTTACATTAGCCTTAAACGCATTCATGAGTGTATGGTACACCATGTATCTAGATGTAGTGTCAAATTCAACTTCCAATTGGTCTTTAAATTTTGTGTTGTTATTTATTTTATTGTATTGTGTGGATGTCCATATATTATAAGTTATGTTGTAAATTGTAATTTGTAATTGACGTGTCCAGTGTTACATATGTGACTGAATGGATGAACAAATAAACTAAACCAAACCAAACCAAGGTCAGAAGCATGGGAAGAATCCAAGATCTGTACAGGTACCAAGGCTGGCAATGAAGAGATAAACACTTTAATAATACTAATTAAAATTTTGCAGAGTGTATGGTATTTGGTTTTGAATGCAGTAAAACATACGATAATCTACTGCACTCCCAACAGAAACATAATTCAGCTGAAATGTCTCTAGAAATTTCTAAATAAATTTGTTTTTTATTATTATACCAGTTTCCTTTAAATTATGAAGTTCATTTGCGATGTAAGGTCATGTTTCTTACAAGATTTTTGCACCAAATTTTAAACATCACTTGCCAAAATTTGTTATATTTGCTTATTTTATCTTCTTAGGTTTCAATTCAACATATTTTAGGTGGGGATTTTAAACAAATTTCCTTTTAATTGTGGTATTTTTTATTAGTTAAATTTCAGTAGACTTATCTCAATTATCTTACAGCCCACTGAAGGCTGTACTTAGTTCAAGAAACTGACTGACTAGAAATTAAAAACAGTTAATAATCATAATTGTTCTAGAATCCATCGGAGTACCTTGGACGATGGCTTGGTTACCATTCTCTTGCAGTACATAGTAGAGAACTCAACTATTACCAGGCTGGACTTCTCACACTGTAACATTGGAGATCAGGGTGCCCTGGGTGTAGGGAAGCTGTTGACTGTTCATCCAGCACTTAAAGAACTAGTGCTATGCAATAACAAAATAGGTAAAATTCTGTACAAATGAGGGTATTACTAAAATTGAAATGAACTGATATATGAGCTCTGGGATTATCACACTACAGTACTCAAAGGGAATGTCAGAAATTGCACAAATGAATTGTTTGTTCTGAAACTTTGCCAGCCTGTCATGATTTTGCATTTATCACTTTTGTAGTAAAGGTCTTCTTAGTTTCATGGGTGCAGGGGTTTTTCTAGAGGGTCAAGGCTTCAGGACTGAAGCTGACCACTCACCTCCATTTATTGCTGAGATTAATAAAAAGTGGAGCTTACTACCTTCATGGCTTGCAAAGGCACAACTATACTCTTAACCACGTAACCTCTAATCTCTTTCCATCACACACAATTCTTGATTCAGTCACTCTAGTATTTGTTGAAAAGTACAAATTGATGTAATTTATATGCTTTGCCCCAATAAACACAAACCAAGTGTCACACCTATACAACATGACAGGTAAAACTCTAGTCCTGTGGCACCCCCACTCCTGCTTTTAAAGGATGTGTGAAAAGACTCTGAACTGAGTTGTAACAAGCATTCCCAGAATGTAGTCTAATGCAAAATACTTGAATATTTAATTTTTATTTGTATTTTCAATTGCAAACATTTTAACTTTGTCACTTCTTCAGAAGATTGATCAGCTGCCTTAATAAGGTTGCCTAAGGGTTAATGGTGCGCTTTTTCCCTGCATTCTGCTGAATGTTACTGATGTCTATGTCATTCAGAAAAATATTTCATTGTGCATGTATGAGTAAACACATTATTGAAATCCTATGTATATTAAATCACACTTTAAAATAAGCCATAAAAAGTTTAATAGGAGCCATCCCATTCTGTTATATTAATACAGTACTTTAATTATCCATCAATAAATACAACAAATATAAAAAATTACAATATTTAGTTGTTTACAGGGCGACATGTTTCGGCTATTTTTTAGCCATCTTCAGGCCCAATAAGGAACCAGAGTTCAGGAATATAAAATGCGCACCTAAATCCCATTAAGTTTACAAAATAATTCATAATTTAATATAGTAAAATACTGTAAAATTATGGTCCCTTGCATTTAATTTGGCCATAATTTTACAGTATTTTACTACAGTAAATTATGAATTATTTTGTAAATGTAAATGGTTAAAAAAATAGCCGAAACATGTCGCCATGTTAACAACTAAATATTGTCATTTTTATGATATTTGTTGTGTTTATTGATGTATAATTATATAAGTACTTTATAAAAAGTTTTCCTTTTTGTGCAAAAATATTAATAGTGGGGATACAATCTATTCTGCTGATGTCATAATTTTGGCACTATCTTTCACTAGCATTTCTATCAGGAAGGGTAGTAGTTTGGCCAAATGTTTGTTCTCTAGCAACCTCACTTGCATGGACAAATACGGAGTGTTGCAAGAGGATTGCCATGATTTTGGAGAACATTCCTTAGGTTAACTGACATTGATATAATCAAATATGCCTATATCTCAAGTTGAAAATTGACAGAGAAAATGATGTGGGAAAAGGTGGTCTTTTTGCAGTTCCATGTCCTGTATCTGTTTACCACTGTTTGTTATCCTTACACCATGCAGGTCCATACTTGAGACGATATCCAAGACAAGCAATATAGAAGCAAGTATGCTATGTTAAGTACTAGGAATAATGAGGACAGTATCATGAAACTAGTGCGACTTTTTCTTGCACAGTTAATATCTCTGTGTCACTCAGATGTTAATTAGATGTTAAGTACAGGTGTCAATATTACAGGAACTACAAATTCCTCCTTGTTTTAATATGCATTTGTTGATATATAAATGCCTTAAGAGTTCTTATCCTTTAAAACTTACATCATCATAATGTCTGGAAAAATTCAACTTCAGACTGGGTATTTTTGGGTATATCAATGTAATTTAATGCAGGCAATATTTCTCCCAAAGTATGACAGATTCTTCCTGCAACACTCTGTATACTCAGTACATCACACCTATCCATCAATTGTGTGTAACAAAGACAGTAGGATGTGGAAAAAGTCACAAATACACAAGTATACACAATTTTTATAGTGTAAAATACTACAAACATTCTATATAACAGTATTATGGACCATCTTTACACATATAAAATTCATGTACAGAGCAAAAGGAGTGTGTTTTCAAGTATTTTCTTGTGGCTGCTTTGAATTTTGCCTTGCCAATCTTGGGAATTGTCAGACTAGATGCTAAACTGCTGAAAATTTTTATGCCAGCATAACTAGTACTTTTTTGAAAACAAGATAGGCTGGCATTTTGTCCATGAAGATGGTGTTCATGCCTTGTATTATTACTATTGTGTATACATGAATTTGTTTGAAAATTTTCATTATTATTGATAGTGAAGTTCATTAATAAAAGTGTGTGTTGACATGGAACAGGTAGAATCTCTGATTGTTTAAATAGACTTCTACATGAAGGTCTGGGCTGTGCACTGGCCATAATTCTGAAGATGTTCTTTTGTAAAGTGAAAATCTTCCCACTGTTGCAAGAGTTACCCCCAAAAATTATTCCATATTTTATAACAGAATAAAAATATTCATAGTAAATTGATTTGAGAGTGTTAATGTTACTGATATGGACCATCCACCAAGTGGCAGAACATGCTTCACTTAACTTAGAAATCATTTGTTCAATATGGTTCTTCCAGGTTAGGTGGTCATCAATTTTTAAACCAAGAAGTTCTGTAGTTAATGCCTTTTCTATATACTTTTCTTTACAACCAATACATAACGTAGAATGTGATAAATTCTTTGTTATGAATTTCATTATATTCATTTTATCTAAATTTGGAACTAAATTATTGGCAGCAAACCATTTCATCATATGAGACAGAACTAAATTTGACATTGAACAGAAATTTTTTTTAAATTTCTGCTTGAAATTATGACACCAGTGTCATCAACAAATAATATTGATTCTGATACAGAATTTATTCTCAGAGGAAGATCATTATGTATATGATGAGCAATAGAGGCTCTAGAATTGTTCCTTGGGGAACTCCATGTTTCAGTGTATCCCAGTCACAGAAAAAAAAAATTATAGTTTTATTAGGTGTTTTTACTCATCTTTCTGTCTTCTATTAGTTAAATAGGACCTGAAACAATCTTCAAGTACCCCTTTAATTCCATAGAAATGTAGTTTATCTAACAAAATTTTATAATTCGTGCAATCAAAAGCCTTTGCCAAATCCCAGAAAATTTCTCCAACATGCATTTTTGGATCAATAGTTTAGATATGCTATCTGTGAGTCTGAAGGCAAGACTTTCAGTTGATATCCATCTCCTACATAAAGCCATACTCTTCCGTGACCAATGTGTTGTTCGTATGCAGATGAAGGCTTAATCTACTGTGCATAGCTTTCTTGAATACCTTAGAAAAAACAGTTAATAATGAAATAGGCCTGTAATTTGGCATACAATTTTTGTCTCCTTTCCTATACAATGGTTTCACTACTGCAATATGAAAAGGTTCATCACAAATACCCATATAGAGCGATCTATTATAAATGAAGCTTAATGGATGATTAATGAGAGATGCACAAGTTTTTAAGATTTTACTTGTTATTTCATCATAACCTGATGATTTTTCTGGTTTTAGGTAATGTATTATACTTTTTATCTCAGCTTCAGTGACTGGGTTTATTTTTATGCTGGAGATGTTTCTAGGAAGTGTATCATTTAGAATTGATATCTCTTTTCTCTATTTGCTGAATGTTTAATTTTTCTGTAGTTGTTATAAAGAAATTACTGAAGGCATTGGCCACATTTGTTGAATCCTTTAAGTTTAAATTTTTCGCAAGTTGTTACTAATAGTGCTGAATGTGAGGGCCCTTTGCTTACCTGATTTTTAAGAAACTATCTGCTATAGTCTGAAAGATAAAGATTCTATGTATTACATTTTTCATAATTACCAATTGTGCCACATTCCCACTTCCAATCACCCTAGTACGCAAATGATAGGCACTTGTGTCTGATTAGTTTTGCATATTTTCATGCTGCCATGGAATACATTACATTTTGGGGGAACTCGATAGATAGCCACTGATATGATTTCATGTGTACTTGCATATGCCATAGTACCCTCTCAATATCTAAATGAAGTCATGTTGTCAGGTGCTGCTGGAGCCTCCGGTATGGCCTATGCACTAACATGTAAAGGCTCACCATTGGAATTGCTGGATCTTCGACTAAATATCATTGGTAATGAGGGAGTGATAGATTTATGTTCTGCCCTGGCAAGTAGTGATTGTCCAAAAGAACTTATTCTGGCTGGATGTGGATTTACTGAAGAAGCAGCTATCAAGGTTGGTCAGATGTTGCAACAAAACACCACCCTTCAGGCTCTGGATGTGAGCAACAACTGCTTAGGGGAAGTAAGTCCTTCTCTTGTAAAGAAAGCATAGTAGAACTGTGCATAAAAGTTAACCCATTGGCTTACACAGTCGTCTGTGAGACGCTGAGCCATCGAGGCCGATGCTGTTAATTCTAGCTTTGTCAGTAGATGGCATAACATGTCTTATACCGTTTGAAAGCTGAAGAAACG
>Ga0209629_10001938_pt1 | contig 13642 bp, 12 predicted proteins | sample TergutCu122P5_FD_187286 | JGI IMG/M metagenome (GOLD analysis project Ga0209629, IMG submission 187286) | Cubitermes ugandensis P5 segment gut microbial communities from Kakamega Forest, Kenya - Cu122 P5 (SPAdes) (version 2) | ecosystem: Host-associated > Arthropoda: Insects > Digestive system... | reverse complement strand
GTTGACATTTCAAGGGAGCATATTGCTTCTGTCAGGGTGCTTGAATATTCGTCTATAAGGCTACACTGTGTCACATCATAGAAAAGAGTAGTCTTTATTGTGAAGTAAAAGTAAAGCAATCCCATTACAGTCCTGGACAAGACCTTATGTTCCAGAATGATGTGGCTCCAAAATTTGCAGAAAACTGGCACATGGAGGTGGCAAGGTTGTCAGCCCTACACACAGGCCACCTTTTCTCCCCAAGAAATATTCCTGGTACTCAAGTCTATTGGAGGCCAAGTCAACAACAGGGCCATAGTAAGGATGAAAGGATTAAGTCAAAGAAAAATTCCATGACACCATCTGAAATCAAAACCACAAACTTCTGGCACTAACTAAGGCAACCATGGTAAATGTAGTGACTGAAGTAGTCTGAAATGTATGCAGGTCTTACTGTAAAGTATCTCTTTTTTTTTAAAATTGTGATAAAAATTTGAATGTACTGACAAATATCAGTTAATATCACCACTATCAGTTTGCATGCTTGTCCCTCTGGTGTGAGTAGAGTTATTCCACGTTGAAAGACAGACAGGCAGGACGCAAGTTAGTTGCTCTGTGAACATGCCTAGCATATTTATTGTAAGCACATTCTAATCTGCGGTTTAATGCAGCATAACCCAAACCAACCCTACCTAACTGAACCTTGATCAGAGCAAGTACCTCATAAAATACACAGAATATAATGTAGTTCACCCATTCCAGTGCTATCACCTCCCCGCTCAAACAAAGAGCTATGCACCACACATTTTGGGGTTATTAATACAATGCCACTATTTTGCAACACATATAATTTACCATAGACTGTTTACGTATATGTGAGTAGTACCAGTTACAAAACTTTAGTACAATTGTTTACTACTAAAGTGCACTTTAGGGCCATGTGAAGAGGGAACTTGATACCTCTTTAGTGGAAATCGTTAGCTAATTTAACATATCTGAATATTAAACTTAGTGACACTTTCATATTTATTTATATATATTCTATTTTAGTCCATAATTGATGTTACCCATATTGTGATAGCCTGCATGCCAAGGTTAGACAGCGAATATGCACATGTCTCAGATGACAGATACGTACACATATATATGCTGATATCCTGCTTTCACCCCAAGAACAACGATGTAAGACGAGATCTCGTCCCCCAAATAGTAACCTACACCTATTATGTAGTCTCCTGTAGTCTTGTACAACTTGACGATGGCCCAGTAACAAAGCCGAAACATGTAGTTGTTTTTCACACACTGTTCTTATGTGAATAGTTGTGTTAATTCACTGTATATATATATATATATATATATATATATATATATATATATATATATATATATACTATTGTATTGTATCATTATTATCCTAACACAATGGGGATGATGCACCTTAAGATTAGTTGAAAAGAATCTTCCATTTTGCAAGTTCATGGAAGTTGTTAGAAACTAGAACTTAGTGATGATAATAGAGAAACAGATAGGAGCTGTGCACAGAGTGAAACACTCTAGCACATTTATGTAACCTTAACACCAAGGAACACAGGTAACCTTGGTAACCACTAGAGCACCCCGGTGAAAATGGGATATGGTGGAGTGGGCAACAAAAAAGTGACATCTAAACGTGATCACAAGTACTAGCGACTGGATGGAGAGGCAGGTATTTCCTGCCAAAGGCAACAGGTGTCGGAAAGTTGCGAGCCTGGGCTCCGGCCAGAACCAATCACAAGTCAGTAGCCATTGACTTTGAATGTTCTAGTTCGGAGCAGCCATGTGGCCTGTGCCTCTACCCCATTCACCAACAATATCCGTAGATATGTGGAAATAAAATGTCAACTAGATGCAACAGAGGTTTTTATTGCTGATATTATTGCTTGCTCAACATGTTAAGGGAACCATTATGCCCATTATCAGGAGCTCAAGAGTATCATATAGTGGTTGCTGCCTGTGGTATTTGGTGCTGTAAAGATGTAAAAAGTAATTTGTAAGTTAGGTAGAATTTGTGTTCTCAGTATTAAGAATTGTGTGTTATCTAGGTTTGTTATAAGGTGTGTTGAGTGTCGTGGGGGCCATGTGTGGGTGTTCTTGGTAGGTTTTTTGCGGGATAGAGCTTGGTGGTTTCTGTCTGTGGGTCAGGTATCCCATTTGTAAGGTGTGATTGTATGAATGCAGTAGTGATGGACAGGTGCAAGCATTTGAAATAAAGATGTACATACCTGTGGTTTTCAAGTTGTTGGTCTGGTGTGAAGCTGAGGGTTATGTGTCCAGTTTGCAGGATGCTGCAAACTGGACACATAACCCTGGCTCTGTTTTGTATGGGGTGGGTGACTGAAGGCCAGTTGAAAAAGAGGAAACGAAGTTGTCTGGAACGAGATGGTGATGGAGGATGCAACAGAAGCGCATGTGGTCATGAATAAGACCAAAGCAGAGGATGTGGTAGTGGTGGTATTGACAGAAGAGGAATTGGTGGACCACCACTCAACAGAAAAGGATTCGGTACAGACGGACCACTTGTGGAAGTGACTCTTCTAGTGGAAAAGGAGTCATAGACAGAGGATGCCATATAAAAGGAGTCAGTGAACTGCCTCCTCGCCGAATATGGACATCTCATTCCAGAGACTGAAGAAATTAAAAAGCAAAATATGACATGGAAGGTAAGGTCATGGGTTAAATCTAGCCCTGTTTGTGTGGGGCATATTAATTTCATTTCAAAGACTAACTTTATCAGTAAAAAAAAAAAATGGTGCCATTTTACACAAAATCGATACATGACATGGAATGTTGATTATTTTAAGACATACAGGTATTAGGTGGAAAGTGGTTTTGGTGTAGTGGGTATTTAGTGAACTAGAAGGAAATACAGTTGTCATGCCTGTCATATAATTATTTAATTGTGTGTGTAACTGCAATAAATGAATACCAAAATCATTAAATGTAGTAGAACATACATGCTGTCTTTCAGAGAAAGAATGCAAGATCTTATAAAACTTGAAAGATGTAGCAACTTCCTACAAATATTCACATTCTTAAACATGCCAGCTTTAAATTACAAAACTCAATCTACGTATTTGATTGGAATATTGTTGCATTTCAAGCTTTTGTCATGTCCTGCTTTGGCCAGTGAAGGATGTCATTTCATGCGGAAAATGTGGGACAGAGAATTAAATCATACATATCTTGTCCCAGATACATTACAATCCTAAGGAAGTTTTTGATTCATTTACACTGCAATTGTTAAATGATTGGCTGACCAATTAGTATAAAGTTTTAGGACAAGTTTGCATGTAAATATGGTGGACAGTAACTTTTAACAAACAGATGTCTAGTAAATATGTGAAATATGAGAAGAAATTTTAAATTACTTCACCATTTAGCAATGTACTGCCATCTTAAAATTATCCAGTCTTCCTACAAGCACTTCAAATATATCCCCAATATCTACAATATGTCCACATAGAAGGAGGCACCATTCATTGTTACACCCCCTCGCCACGATGAGGCACAGGACTGGAGGGGGGATATGTAACCCTGGCACTTGTGCAGAATTTCATATCCACATCCGAGACACTAGCCCAGATAGGGAAGTGAGCTATCTGGAATTCGTGTTTTCTAGCTATGTATAATATCACAACGATGGACCACCCAAATTTAAAAACTGATCATAATGTACTGTTAAAAAGTTATACTGATATTGATATATTTGTTAACTGCAATTGAGTTGTCACCCAGTGGCAGTAGTACAGTACACATTTACACACAAACCATACACGGAACGACACAAAACAAACAATGCGCAGAACAACACAACAATTTTTTAAGAGTGTGGGCCATGTCTTGGCGAGTTATACCCTGGCATTTGCCTTACAACTGAGGAAAAAGCATGGAAAAACCTCAGTCAGGGTAGCCGCGTCTAAGAATACAAAGACGAACGATAAGAATACATAGAATCTTATAATAAGAATACATAAACTACAGTATTAAACAGGAATACAACAATATATTGATAAAAAAGGAACCTAAAGAATATGAGAGAATGTGATAATAGCAAAATACACTTTTTATTTATTTTTTTCTTTTTAAGAACTGTAAAATATAATAATTTTGTACCTTACAACCTATCTCTCTATAATAAGAGAGCCACTGCTACACTGAAAAAAAAAAAAAAAAAGAGTTTTGCCCTGAAAAGGAAGAGTGTGACCCTCAAAAGGGCCTTTTGGAGAGAAGTGTACTGCTGTTGCTGCTGCTTTTGCCATGGTGCTCAGAATATTTCTATAAAAAACAAGAGTGAAGAGACTTGTGTTAAAATATGCGTAGGTACATAATTGTATGCATAATTTTTTCTGAGTGTACATATATCTTCTACAGTAACAGTATACTGATAATAATAGGTAGGAGGAATTAATAAAATCATTCAATCCTTGACCTATGCTAGGGTGTCGCCATTTTTAACAAATTTGTACACTCTGAGTTATTATTGTATGTCCCCATAAATAAATACCTCATAATTTTTCAAAATTCAAAAACCATATTTGGCAGTTGGCTTGTGTAAAGCTCTATGAAAAGCTTGAGCTAAGATCATACATTGAGTAAAGCACTTTATCAGTTGCTCTGAATATCCCCTGAGTTCCATAAAAAAAACCAAACTCTTCTTTACCAAATAAAAGCTGCTCAGGATATTCTGATTTATGGTGTTGGAGAGTCTAAACTGAATTTCAGACTTTGTAGCATGGCAGAATTTTTGTATAAGCTTCAGCCTCAAGCCCCAACCCCCAACCTGGAGGACCAGGGTATCCCTTTTTGTCTGGGTCATCACCGTTGACGTGTCTGGCAAGGGAGGCCCTACCAGTACATACACTACCACCAGCATAGCTCTCAGGATCATTTGACCAACCCCAATCACAGTACTTGGCATACCAGTAGAGCATTGGTTTGCTGTCCAGGAGCTTTTCACATTACTGCTGCTCTGTTCTGCTTCCTGCTCTGACACTACAAACTAGAACAGTCATGTCACACCTGACTCTGGTTCTGGATATCCCAGTAACCTGCACACAACTTTGCCTGTGGTTCAGGTGCTGCTTAGTTCTACAAATTGATACCTTATAGCAAACCATCTGCCTGCAGCCCCACTGCCAGTGATTTTGTTTTAAAAGGTGTAGCCTGTATTTCTGAATAAACCATATGCTATGACTGGTAACATTTATGCTTTCAAAACACATTATCACTTAAGTTTGCTAATTCAGAATTACTGTCAGCACTAACCTACTGATGGGGTCCTTATGGTTGTCACACTGTAGGAAAGATGTCCTGTGTCCTTGTTGAAAATAGTAGGATATTCATCACAAACATCAGTCAACCTCAGGGTTCAGGTCTTCTGTGATGCAATGCTGTGTTTCGGGTGAAAGGTTCCTGAGATTTTTAAGGCTCCTCAATCCATGGAAATTTTGGGAACCACTCAAACAATGACAGAATGACACAACAGAGAAGATCTCAATATCCAGTAGTGCCGCTGTATGAACCTCGAAGCTTGCACCAGTAACCCTGCATGTCTAATGGATCATATATTTCTAGGGAAGTTTGTATGCACGGCCTATGGAAATTACAATGTCTATGAATGTATAACGGAGAAGGCTTATCACTGTGTGGTACTGTTACTGCAGCAATATAGATATTTAATTTGAATTTTAATATTTTCACACTTTCAACTTTATGATTGAAATGTGTGTGAATAGTGCCTGAAATAATTGTTGGACCTAAAAAACTTCACTGCTGAGAAAATTCCTGATACCAAAACATTTAGGTGTTGGCACATGATATGAAGTGTGTTGCATAATCTATTTTACTGTAATTTAATGACAGCATTTTGTTGGTTTTTTAGAAATATGGAACGTAAGAAAATGCATGGTATTAACAACATAAAATTTGTTGTATGCTTTCTTCTGGGTAATACCCTGGCGTCTGAATTTTATGTGCCAACGTTTTGGAACACTCTATCTGCTCCATTTTCATAGGCAGGGAGGTGTGTGTAGAATGAACTAGGCTGGGGACATGTTTGTGGTATTATACGGGAAAAGGTTTGGCTCGGAAATGGCCCGAGCCATTAGGAAGGAGGGTGACAGGGTAGAGAGGGGCCAGAGTACAGAAACAAGCTGTGAAGGATAATGACCCACATGGAGGCCCATGGGCAGGTGTGTGAAGGAGATAGGGCGAGTAGGGGTAGGCAGGGAATGGTAGAAGTCAAACTATTGTGTTTTAGGTGGCTGTCTCCTTTCCTTAAGCTTGTGTAGAAACAGTTTCCACAATTTGCTTAAGGTTAGGCCATCTTCTCCGTTAATGCTGTGTAGGTGCATTTCAAATTCAATGGCTTCCCTGATGAGACGATCCATGTATTCGGTTTTAGCAGAGAGGAGTTTTGTGTCCTGTAGTTTAATAATGTGATCATGGTTAATGCTGTGTTCTGCTACTGCTGATTTGTCGGGCTGTGCCACTCTTATTTGTCTATTGTGCTCTTTGATTCAGAGTTGGATGGATCGTCCGCTTTGCCCAATATAAACCGTGCCACATTCACATGGGATGCTCTATACACCCTGTGTTCTTAATCCCAGTGCATCCTTGACTGGTGGAAAGTAGCTGGATATCTTTCTAGGTGGTAGGGTGACACTTTTAATGTTATGTTTGGCCAGCATTCTGCTCAGTCAGCCTTATGTTGTTTGTGTGTAGGGTATGTATGCAGTCGGGGTGGGTTTATCAATGGTCTTGGCGGTCTGTGTTGCCGGTTCCACGGCTCGTCGTATCTACTGTGGGCTGTATCCATTGTCCTTGAAGACGGTGGTGAGAAATTCTAGTTCTTGGGTGAGGGAGTCTTTGTCACAGAGAGCTTTGGCTCTGTGCATCAGGGAATCGAGGGCTGAATGTTTGTTAGCAGGATGGTGATGCAAATTCTGGTGTAGGTAGAGATTGGTATGGTGGGTTTCCGATATATTTTGTGTCCTAGGGAGCCGTCCGTTTTTCTGTAGGTGTCCACATCCAGGAATGCTGACTCAGCAGAATGCTGGCCAAACATAACATCAAAAGTGTCGCCCTACCACCTAGAAAAATATCCAGCTACTTTCCACCAGTCAAGGTTGCATTGGGATTTAGAACACTGAGTGTATACAGCATCCCATGTGAGTGTGGCTGGGTTTATATTGGGCAAAGCGGGCGATCCATCCAACTCTGAATCAAAGAGCACAACAGACACATAAGACTGGCACAACCTGGCAAATCAGCGGTAGTGGAACACAACATCAACCATGATCACATTATTAAATTACAGGACACAAAACTCCTCTCTGCTAAAGCCGGTTACATGGATCATCTCATCAGGGAAGCCATTGAACTTGAAATGCACCCACACAAAATCAATAGAGAAGATTGCCTGACCTTAAGCAAATCGTGGAAACTGCTTCTACACAAGCTTAAGGAAAGAAGACAGCCACCTAAAACACAATAGTTTGACTTCTACCATCCCCTGCCTATCCTTACTCACCCTATCTCCTTCACACACCTGCCCATGGGCCTCCGTGTGGGTCGTTACCTTTCACAGCTTGTTTCTGTACTCTGACCCACCCCTAACCTGTCACCCTCCTCCTAATGGCTCGGGCCATTTCCAAGCCAAACCTTTTCCCGTACAATACCCCAAACACGTCCCCAGCCTAGTTCATTCTACACACACCTACCTGCCTATGAAAATGGAGCAGATAGAGTGTTCCGAAACATCGGCATATAAAATTCAGATGACGGGGAATTACCCAAAAGAAAGCACACAACATTCAGAACACAACGAAAGTTTGAAATCAAGAACATAAAATTTACTCATCAAAGATATGAGGTTCACACAACAGTGCTGCTGCATTTTCATATCTCCTGTCATGTAACACCATGTCACCAGGTCAGCATTTCTCAACATCTACAAGGATCGAAAAGCCTCACATCCCACATGGCACCCTTTGTTGGCTGGAACAGTGCCTCTTGATGGATATTTCAGTCCTGTCAACAAATGGTAACAATTATTAAAATCTTCACACAATTGCATATCGTAATAAACCTCATGTAGAACTGCTCACTGTTGCTTAAGCCATTCTGCTGGTAGGAGCTTCAGTGAGTACTTCTAGCCTCCTCAAACTTATGTACCCTCATATATCTGGGCTATCCAGAACTAACCGCACTAGAGTCCCGGTTGCCCTGCCTACCCAGGCTACCCTCGCTCCTTTGCCCAGCCTCACCCCCTTGCCACAAGCCATCAAAAATACTCTACGCAGGCTCTACTACCTCTGCTACCCTGCTGAGACCCATAGCCTCAATCCTCTACCCTATAGGATGAACCAGCCCAGACATGATAAGACCAGTCATACACCTCTGCTTAGAGCTCCACCTACTACTGCTAATGCACTCAGATCCCACTCTGACCCAACTGTCTTTAACAGTGAAACTCTACCTGGGTACTCAATATACTAACGATCTGCTGTGCCCCTTATCTCTTTCCTGCATGTGGGGTCTTCATGCAACTGTCAGAACCGTGATTCATGACAAATACCTTCATCACTGGAGCTCCTCCGAGATGGTCCACAGCTGAAGAAGTGGACAGAGAACAAGTAACTGTGTGGCCCTTGTTTATTCTCGAACCTGACATCCTGACTGGGACTGCTGGCTTTACAAACAAAGGCTGCAACACTTTATAGTAGGTAATTTCTAACCTAAGGTATCATGCAGTCTTGCTGTCACGGTCACATCACTGCACATCCATGTGGCCTGCCATCTGATGTCATCAGCTGTGCAACTGATGCTGTGAAAAATCTAAATAATATTTGTAGCATCACGTAATGAATAATGGGGCAGCTAGTATGTGACACAGGTTAGACTGACTCAACTCACCATTACTTGATTCTTGCATGCTATAGATCTGGCTGTCCAATGTATCACTGGGGCACACCATGATTGACAAATGAGAAACAATCAAATTCCTCTTGGTTGATCCAGTAAGTTTCATTATCAGGTTTCAACAGGTCATCAAATATTACATTTTCTTCGATTTCCTGTAATGAGAAAACAAATGTATAAGAATGCAGGAACATTTTACTTCCTTTAAGGGTTCCCAACCTACGGAAAGAAGCACTGAACTACACAGCTGCAGTTTACTGTTAGTGATACCAGTGATTAATTAATTAGTAATTAAACAGATAAGCATAGAATAAAAACATAAAAAAGCAAAATATGAAGCACATTTTGACTTAAATTTACGACTTGTCAGGGGCCACTTTACAGAGGAACATTATGGAGCTCATAATGATGTACAAAATGCAATCGTGGCTTATCCTTATCAACAAGTCACAATGCTGATTCAGTACTTTGCTTAGTATTAAAATTACCTTATCTCAAAACAAAAACTAGGCACAACTGTTATAACAAATCCCTTACTTAACTTTTACTAATGTTATTTATTAAATTCTGTTATAGTTAAACTCTCATGGATTTGTTTACTTATTCACTTGCATGTCTTGGACACTTCCCATGCCTTTGGTCAGGTTCAAAGGAGGAAAAAGTGCATAACAAATGTGACATATTTATGTGCCTTTAACAAAACTCTAGGATATCGGTTAGCTTACGTTCCAAACAAATATACCATCTCCATGTTCATGGTAAAACATTTGACACTCCTCTACCCTGCATATAAAGAAGGGGATCCCTAGCTACCAAGCTACACATCATCACCCCTGATGAAAGGAATCTTCACTTACAACTCTGATTTTTATACATAATGTCGAAGTACCATTTAATTTTCTCTTTTTAGTGTTCAATATAAAATATTACCAAAATACAATCACACATTGTGTCACTTACAGCAAATGGAATGAATCAACCTACAGGGCTACATATTTACAGACAAATATTGCAGAAAACAAAGCCTTCAAAACTGAATACATCATTTATATTTAAAATTATCTGAAATGTGACATCTGATTCTAGAATGAGTCAAAAAATTTCAGTTCCCTAAAGCAGAATACAGATGCTGATTTGACACTCATATAAAATTTCTGTGCTTCACAGTAATCTGAATTCTTACACGAACATAAAAAGTGCTTATTCAGTATCTAATATACTCTAGAAACACATGCACACACACAAATACAAATGTCTCCTGCCTCCTGTCTCCTCTACATTAACAAACTCTAATCTCTGTTTACTCTCTTAAGCAAGACAGCAGCCATGCAAGCATTACATTCTGTTTTATTGCATGTGACAATGGTTTAAGGCATTGTCTGCAATCTATGATTAAGAGTTAGCTGCAACTGAAATTAAACTACATTCACAAATATGTGCATGATAAAATGCGGTAGTTGGAAATGATAAACCAGAAGTTCCAAATTAATGTAACACTTTGAAGTAACTACGCCTGTCTGTTGTGTAAACAGAACTACATAACGAAAAGTTTACTTTTGGCTGAAGTTTGACACACTGTCCCTCTTTCGACAGGTTCGCAATGAAAACTTACAAACATTTTATTCTCACCACGTCTGTCTGTCCACACGTCACACTGCTGATGGGATGAATAACTTAACTATATTTCGGATGAACCTACTATCCCCATCTTCCCCCCTGGTGGCTGTCTTTCCCAGAAATAAATCTCCATATCTAAGCTTTGCAACACATTCATATTAGTACCATGAACATCGATCTTATCAGATACGTGGTTTTCAAAGCCCTAAAGATACTCCTGTTAACAAACCAGAAGGCTTGAATCTTTAGCAACACAGCTGTATCAACCCCAAATCTCAGTACTTACTAACGGTTTAGAGGTTATTAATCGCATACAGACGACGGAAACAGTACGTTACTGCCAAACGATTTTATTTTTGTACCGCATTATGCTATACAATGTGGTAGCATGGTATACGGCCATGAAATGGAGTTAACAGACTTCATTCAGTCAGAATGATTTTGGTGTACGATAACATGACACTGAGTCTGTAGTAATATAGTCCTATTATTCCTTACACATTAAATTGTCAACTTATTTGTGTACGCTCATTGCAACTTGGTAAATTTATTTTTCAATCGTTAGCTGACCTGTTTAAACGCTCTTCGCACCAAATATGGCGGTATAAGCTAATAGTACACGTGTGTGTTATAATTTATTTCAACTGCTAGCATCACTGTAAGTTTGTTTATATAATAAGCGTTATAAATGTCGTATACAGTATGCTGATGTTAATTAAGTGTCTTTTTTAACAGGCCTGAAGTGTATTTTGGTAATTATGGGGCAGGAAAACGAAGATTTGGACACTTTCGTGAAAGTTTCGTCGAAAAGGAGTCGAAAACGTCGAGCACAAGATGATGAAAACCAGATGGTAGTTGATAGAGGTATTGAAGGCAGACGTCGACCTAAGCATACTCCACCAAAGAAGGGCAGGCTACAAAATGGGGAACGTGCAGAAATGAGGAAAATAGCAGTACCTGCTCATCGCTACACACCGCTTAAAGAAAACTGGATGAAAATATTTGGTCCTATTGTCGAGCATTTACATCTTCAGATCCGATTCAACCTTAAAACACGTAATGTTGAGATTCGGACTTGTAACGAAACAGATGATATTGGCAACCTCCAGAAAGCTGCAGACTTTGTTAAGGCTTTTGTGTATGGATTTGAAGTAGATGATGCTTTGGCATTGGTCCGACTTGATGATTTGTTTATTGAAACATTTGAGATTAAAGATGTAAAGCCATTGAAAGGAGATCATATGTCCCGAGCAATTGGTAGGTTAGCAGGGAAGGGAGGTAGAACAAAATTTACAATTGAGAATGTTACCAAAACCAGAATAGTACTTGCAGATTCAAAAATACACATCTTAGGATCCTTTCAAAACATTCAGCTAGCAAGAAGGGCAATATGTAACCTTATTCTAGGTAGTCCTCCTTCGAAAGTGTATGGACAATTGCGTACTGTAGCTAGTCGAAGCTCTGGAAGGTTATAGTTAACGTGGTTGAGTATTACATTGCTTGGAGAATTCAGGTGATTGTAATATTGTATACTTTGATCATGTGGTACAAAATGAAGTCCCATCAATAAGTCAATTGTACTGGAGACTTACATAGTTGTTGAGCTTGTCATTTGAGATAGTCCTAACTTGATGTGATTGCAGTAGAAATAAATGTGGATTTTATGAAGCCTGATTTTAATGTTTGAAATAAAGTAATATATGCATAATATATAATACATCCTTTAAATGGAACCCTAAAGTTCCTGTGGAGAATGTTTTGGAGATAGTTGCTGTTTCCCAAGACATTGGACTATAATCAGGTTAAGGAATTGTAGTGTACTGTAATTAAAAACAGGATTGGGAGCTATGAGTTACAATACATTAAAAAAATTCTACTGCAGTGCTTGTACTTCTGTATTTCACTATGGCCACCTTTCCTTCCCCACCCCCACAGTTGGGGCTGCCTAGGCAAAAATGCGGAGTACATTTTTTATCTTGTGTGTGCTGTATTAAGTCTTGTAGGAAAAACAGAAGTAACATTTTAAAATTTGTATTATATGACAAAACTCTACTGGGAGATATTGACTAATTATCATTTTTGCATTGACCTAGAGTTTCAATCTGACACAGGTCAAAGAACAAGAAGTCTCCATGGCAGTGTGTGGGAGTACACTTCGTAGATTTACCTTTATGTAGTAGAGTATTTGAGAAGCTAATGGTCATGCAGTTAATCAACAAATGTCCCACTTTTCATGGAATCTGAAGTTTCATCACAGAACTTCCTGGTGATTCCAGTCCCATTTCTGATTTGTCTAGTTCATAACTCCAGTTGTATTAAAGATTAATTTTAAGATTGTGCTGTCATTATATCTAGACCTCCCAAGCAGTATCTTCCCTTAAAGTTTCCACATTAAAATTTTGTAAGTATTTGTCGTCCCTTAACATACATGCATGTGCTACCCATCACAGCCTCCTTGATTTTTTTTTTAATGTGAGAGGTTATTCCCTAGGCCAACACCCAGACTGGAGGATCACCCATTCTCAGTTTGTGAGTACTTCTTCAAAATATTCACAGCTAACCCTCCATAACTGGAGACCACCTCCTCACAACCTGAGGACGTCCTACACTGTGGTGACGTGGGAGTCAACATATAATTTTCAACTTCTGTTCTGTTTTGAAGTACTTTTAATTCTCTTTACACAGTTTGTTTTGGCATAGTATGCAGTCATTTAGAAGAGTTTATCTCCAAAGATTTTCTTATTTAGTGAAGCAGTGATCATGAAGTTCTGTATTGTCAATGATGTTGCTTAACCCTTAAGTACTACCGCTGGTGTATTTTGTACACCAGTTTGTTATTTTTGTCTAACATCTATTTATGTAAACCTACCATCACCATCCTCCCTCTATCCTCAGCTTGATTCATTACGAAGATAGTGATGCAATGATTTCCCTCCAGTGTGGCTATTCAACCGGTCTTATGAATGGCTCTACAGTCAGAAGTGCTGTATTGTGCATTTTGTACACCGTGTGAGTAATTACATATGTATAGTTTGTTGCATACACGCTGTCGTGTGAACCAGCTAGTGGCAACTTGGAGGCTTAT
>Ga0209629_10001936_pt1 | contig 13644 bp, 9 predicted proteins | sample TergutCu122P5_FD_187286 | JGI IMG/M metagenome (GOLD analysis project Ga0209629, IMG submission 187286) | Cubitermes ugandensis P5 segment gut microbial communities from Kakamega Forest, Kenya - Cu122 P5 (SPAdes) (version 2) | ecosystem: Host-associated > Arthropoda: Insects > Digestive system >... | reverse complement strand
TCTCGATGAGTCGGGGAAAACCGTGCTTATGCTTCCCGAACGGTATAAAACATTCGTTGGAATGTCGAAATTCATGATTGTCCGCGAAGGCGGTACGGAAATCGTACTCAGCCGCGAGCCGGAATTTACCGTCAGTTGTACCGAAGCCCAGCCTGATATCAATAATATTCATTACATGGGTACGCCTGAGAACAGTTTCTTTTTCGGACAATACCAGAAACAGGGAAAGATTCTTGAAAAAGCAGTCGCTGTGGAAGGAATGCTGCAACTCTACAATTCACCCCAAGATTCTCTTTACCGACTTTTGAAAGCAGAACAAAACCGCTTGCAAGAGCAATACGCAAAGGTACAGAAAGAAACCGCCCAAAGTCCGCTCTATGCCGCCCGCATCCGTGAAATGGGCGATTTCCTGCGGGGATTGGGCAGCCGCTTGAATCTGACGGAAAAGGAAATGCAGAAAGAACAAAGGGATTTCGTCTTGAAAAAACTCAATTTTGAGCATCTTTATAACAGCGGATTATGGAATGAGGTACTCAGCCGGTGGATTGGTATGACAACCGGATTGGGCGACAGCACACTGCTCGCCGACAGTCGAACGGCGCTAAACCGCTGTACGGATGAAGATTTGCACGGAAAACTACTTGGTAAACTAATTTTGTATTACAATAAATACGGTAAGGAAAACCTGCTTGCGCAATTAGGCGTAGATGATTCGCTTACTCCCGGACATCCTGCCCCCAAGCTGCATATAGACAGTTTAACGATGAAGCCGGTCAACAGTTTGGTGATTTTCTACGAGACGGGCTGCGGCAGTTGTGAGCAAGAGTTGACGCGGTTACGTGCCAACTATCCGGTTTTGCAGGCACGGGGAATCCGGGTGATTTCGGTTTCCGCCGACCATGATGAGGAAACCTTCCGCAAAAACGCCGACCTGTTTTCCTGGACGGACAAGTATTGCGATTACAAAGGCTTTGAAGGCGTAAATTTCAAAAGCTATCAAGTATTTGGCACGCCTACAATTTTTGTCATCAATAAAGACGGGATAATCACCGGACGCTATGCGACGATGGCGGAGGCGATGAGAGAGTAAAAACATCACATTCATTGTTGATTTCGATTATCACATTGGTATAACCATTTTTGATTACCCATTCAACGGTATTGTGTATTCCGTTCAGGATTGCCGCTTCGTCGTCCATACTTTTTTCCTGTCCGAAATAAAAGATGCCGAGAATCACCACCATACCCAACTCATCGGCTTTATCGATAATTTTGGCAAGGCGATTCATATATGCCGGTTTAAACGCTCCCTTTTCGTCAAGAGCGCTGTTTTTCCATGGTTGCGCATTCGAATATCCATACGGGTTTCCGCCTTGCAAATTGATGGTAAAAGCCAATAATCCGTGCTTACGCCACAACGGCATATTTTCAACAAACTCGCGGGTGTTCCTTTCGGCGTCCCATCTTTTCGTGTCAGGATATGCCCACCGGTATCTTGTGCTGTCGGTTTCGTCGTCGAAAATACCATTCACCATTCGGCTGTTGGGAAGAAGTCCTTCGATGGAATACCCCCGCCACGTTTTTCCTTTATACGTGAGGGTTCCGTTGATAAGGAATGATTCACCTTTAATGCTTACAGCGGTGTTTCGTTTAGGAGGCGCTGCAAATGCGTGAACAAACGAAACAAGCGAGATAAAAAGAAATAATATATTTTTCATTGGTTGTCGAATTTTTTATGATTCAAAATATATTAATTATTTTATTGTTATTTTTATTCATTACAGACACCCCGTCAGTTTAAATACCCATACATATTCGCAAGTATGATTACCCGGGATAAGCGCCGGTGGAGTGATGGTTACGCTTTTACCGCCATACGAGTATTTCACTTTTGCTTGGCTTCCCAAAAGGCTTACCGACGACGGTTTACCGGGCACGTTGCGGATGGTAACGGGTTTGTCGGGAAATTTTGTGAAAATCACATACAAATCTTTGCCTTTGACGGTGAAACAGGCATTGATTTCGGGCTGTACGGAAACGTTCCACGATGTTGTTTCGTAGATGGCTTCGCCGTTTGTTTTTAACCATCGCCCCATGTCCATCAGACGTTGCTGCATGATGACGGGAATACGTCCATCGGCAGTGGGTCCGACATCGAGCAACAGATTACCTCCTCGGGACACCTTTTCAACCAGCATGCGCACCAATTGTTCCGAAGTGCTGTAATCTTCGAGCTTTTCATTGCGGTTGTAACCGAACGAATTTCCAATTCCGCGACATTCTTCCCACGGATGTGCGATTTTTTTGTCCTTCACATTAGCATCTTCCACCAAATCATATTCGGTAGTATAATAACCGCCGTGTTTGCCCCGCGTTTCCTTGCCCCAGCGGTCGTTCACCGCTACGGTCTGTTTCACGGGCGATTCGTTGTAAAGCCATGCCAAAAACTCGGTACTTTTCCATTTTTCAGACGGATAATCCCATTCGCCGTCGGTCCAAACAATATCCGGCTGGTAGCGGTTTACCAAATCCTTCATCTGCGGAATCATGTGGTTGTCCACATATTTTTCAAGATTTTCCTTATACAGTGGGTTGAACCATTCATAAAGCGAATAATAAAACCCCATGTGCAATCCTTCTTTTTTCACGGCAGCGGTAAGGTCGCCGGCAAGGTCGCGATGCGGTCCTACATCTACGGCATTCCAGTTCCATGATTGTGCGCTCTGCCACAAGGCAAATCCTTCGTGATGTTTGGATGTGAGCACTACGTAGCGCGCGCCCGCTTCGCGAAAGAGTTTCGCCCAGTCGTCGGGTTTGAACATCTCACACTTGAAATCCTTCACAAAATCCTGATATTTGAAATTTTCGCCGTAATTTTTATTGTGAAAGGCTGTGAACAGAGGATTTACCTTACTTCCTTTGTTCACCAGCTTCCACCAATACCATTCGGCGTAACAATCGTAAACACCGGCTCCGTCGGATGGAAGCGGTCCCCAGGCGGGTACGCTGTACAAGCCCCAGTGGATAAATATTCCGAATTTGGCGTCGGTGAACCATTGCGGAATCGGGCGACTGTCAATCGATGCCCAGTCAGCTGTGTACTTCTGTTGTGCAGTAAGATTTACTGTAAAAATTCCTGCTAAGATCAAACTGATCAATTGTTTTTTTAATGTTTTCATTTTATGTCTTTTATTGGTTTAAATTATTTATTTGCTCATTTATACTCTGAGTAATGTCCCTTGCCCGCTGTTTATTCAACCCGATTTTTTCAGCAACAGTCATCATATCTTGAAGGCTTGGTTCGCCGCTGTTATTAACGGTTGTAGTATGAAAACCGTTAAAACCGTTGCCGGGCAGCAGGTCGTAAGCCGGAGATAGTTTCCATTGCCCATCAATTAGCTGGAAAGAGAAATTTTTTGCGTGGTCGTCTCGATTTTTTATAGCCACGTTAAACGCCATCACGCGAAAAAGCATTTCAACTTCTTCCATATTTTTGGTCAGGACATGGCATAATTTCAGTAAATCCAAGTAATCAAGGCAGGGTATGCGATAATCGGCATGTAAGAGCCCTCCTGCGCTTACGGTGTGGATTTTGCCGGCGGGCGTCCGGTCAAAACGTTCTACGCCGAAATATTTTCCCTCAAATAGTCGAGTTTCCGGCATGTTGATCCCGCATTTTTTTGCTAAGAGCGAATATTCATATTCTATTTTACCAATGTCGTCGGGGTCTATTGTTGCTTTGAATTTGACAAGCCACTCTTTGCCAGCGATTGTCACAAATACTTTTGGTCTGGCGCCACCCGACGAACCGCCATGTTTATACAATGTGTCGAGAGAACCTCCGGTATAGTCAGTGGTGAGTATCTTTTGGGTTTCGGAAGCCAAGAGGTCAAAATCAATGATTTCGTTTGCGGCTGTTTCGCTGAAGTCGGGTTGATATTCCAAAGCGCCTCGTCCGGTAGCGCCTACTAACGACAATCGTTGAAGAACAGTCAACCGGGCAGGGTCAATTCCCTTGCTTTTCAGATACCGGTCTAATATCAGACTTCCCCAACCATCGGGCAAACTGTCGGCAAACACGCCAAATGTTCCGTCGAAAGGAGTACGTTTCGCTATGAATACATCCGATTTAAGCGGAAGGTGAAATGGAGAGATTGATTTTCCGGACAATATGTACACAGGATCATATTCAAATACACAAAGCGAATCGGGAGTTAAAGCAATCCGCCCGACTTTCACTCCAGCCATAAAAACCTCTACTACTTTCACCTCATTCATTTTTCGATCCTCTCTTTCTCTTCTTTTCGCTCTGCGTTTTCAGTAATTCATCAATGCTTTGATAAGTTCTTCTGGTAAACAGTTCAGCGAAAGCATCCGACTCGTCCAATACAATTGCACATAAGACAAGATTGCGAAGCGATATTTCTCCCGTATTTTCAAATGTACGATACGCATCATATCCCACGCCGGCACGTTTGGCAAAAGCCTTTTACGTTAAATTCAATTCAAGCCTTTTGTCTTTCACCCTTTCGGCTATTTTTTTAAGAATTGTATCGGGTGACTTGCTTATAATTGTGTCAATATCCATTATTAACTTACAAAAATCAAGTTTATTGTGTTTATTTACGCAATTGCAAAGATAGTTATAATTTTGATAACCGGCAATACTTATTCCAAAACTAATTGATAGACAATAATTCCTGTGCGCTTAACAATTATTAACTAAAAATATTTGGCGGTTACAAAAAAGCCCTCTACTTTTGTTGTGCAATATATGACTATTACACTAATTTAATGATGAAAATGCTATATATTGCAATGCAATTTTTTTATTTACCTTTGTAACGAATTTCAAAAATTTACGTCTTATATATATAAAGCATATATTTGGTGGATAATAGTTTTTATATCTTTTGCAGATGATAAAATTAGAGCAAATTAACAAGACTTACTATAATGGCGCTCCGCTCCATGTGTTGAAAGGGATTAATCTTGAAGTGAAGAAAGGCGAGATGATATCGATCATGGGCGCTTCCGGATCGGGAAAATCCACTTTATTGAATCTCATAGGTATTTTGGATACCTACGATACCGGAAATTATTATTTAAATAATTTATTGATAAAGGATTTGAACGAATCTAAAGCAGCCGAATTACGAAACAAAATGATTGGTTTTGTTTTTCAATCGTTTAATTTGATTGGTTTCAAAAACGCTATGGAAAACGTGGCGCTTCCCTTGTATTATCAAGGAGTCAGCCGAAGAAAGCGGAACAATATCGCTTTGGAGTATTTAGATAAATTCGGTTTGAAAGATTGGGCGACGCATTTGCCGAACGAAATGTCGGGAGGACAAAAACAACGGGTGGCTATCGCACGCGCTTTGATTGCCAAACCGCAGGTTATTCTGGCGGATGAACCGACTGGAGCGCTCGACAGTAAAACTTCGGAAGAAATGATTCAAATTCTTCGAGAAGTGAACAGGGAAGGCATGACCATGGTTATTGTTACGCACGAACAAAGCGTCGCCGACGCTACCGACCGGATCATCCGGCTGAAAGACGGAATCATAGAAGAAGAAATCATTTTGATAAAAAAATAAACGGACTACCCGATGATTTTCGACATCAACAATTGGGCTGAAATATTCAGCGTCATTAATAAAAACAGATTGCGCACTTTCCTGACCGGATTCTCTATCTCATGGAGTATTTTCATGTTCTGCATCCTGCTTGCTTCCGGAAACGGTCTGCGAAATGGCGTTACCTCGAATTTCTCAGGTCAGTCGATGAATAGCTTTGGAGTTTGGGGACGCCGTACATCCAAGCCCTACAAAGGTTTTCCCGACCGGCGGCAAATCAAATTAGATCAAAACGACTTGGATTTAATTAAAGAACAAGTCCCTGAAGCAGATGCCATTTCAGGGATGATATATACTAATGTCGCAGTCAATTACAATACTTACAATACCAATTGTCGGTTTGTCGGCGTAAATACGGATTATTTTAAAATAAGCGGAGAGAAACTCGGCAAGTTTGGTGGACGATTTATCAGCGAAGCCGATATGAAAGAAATACGGAAAGTGGCGGTTATTAATAATCAAATGCAAAAAATCCTGTTCCAGAACAACGATCTGATAGGGAAGACATTTCTTGCCGGAGGAATCGGATTTGCGGTTATCGGTGTTTTTGAAACCGACAATGACAGAAATGATGCAATGGCTTATATTCCGTTTTCCACAGCCCAAATGCTGTATAGCGGCGGTTGGGGTGTTGACAATATCCGGTTTACGGCTAAAGGTTTGAATACGCTGGAAAAAAACGATGCTTTTCGGAAACGGCTGAAGGAAAAACTTGCCGCCTTACATGTTTTTGACCCTGAAGATGAACGGGCAGCAGGTGTTTGGGGGAATGTGGAAGGCTATTTGCGAACTATGGGTATTTTCAACGGAATATCGGCTTTCATCTGGATTATCGGTTTAGGCACTCTGATTGCCGGCGTTGTCAGCATCAGCAACATTATGCTGATCACCGTTCGTGAACGGACAAGGGAGTTTGGCATTCGCAAAGCGCTTGGAGCCAAACCCTCGTCTATTTTGGGAAGCATTCTGATGGAATCGACGCTTATCACGTCTGTGTTTGGTTATTTCGGTATGTTTCTGGGAGTTGGATTAGGCGAATTAATCAATTCCGCATTGGAAAATGCAGAGGCTTCACAAATGTCTCATATATTCAAAAATCCTACCGTCGATGTGGGCGTTGCGGTTATAGCCATGTGCATATTAATCGTAGCCGGAGTAATTGCAGGTTATTATCCTGCTATGAAAGCAGTGAAAATATCTGCGGTGGAAGCGATGCGGGAAAAATAAAAAGGAACAGCATGTTTGATTTGGATCTATTTCAGGAAATCTGGGTGACTATTACCCGAAACAAAGCGCGGAGTTTTCTCACCGGCTTCGGCGTATTTTGGGGAATTTTCATGACGATGATTATGCTGGGCGCCGGAAGCGGATTGCAAAATGGAATGATGAAAAATGTAGAAGGATTTGCAACCAATTCCTGCTTGATGGGGTCTTCAACAACCAGCATGCCTTATCAGGGGTTTCAGAAAGGTCGCAATTGGAACTTGCACAATCGTGACGTGGAGATTCTCGAACAATCGGTGTCGGGATTAGATTGCCTTTCGCCTATGCTATTTGGCGGAGGAAGCACAAATAATATTGTATATAAAGACAATTTCGGCACATTCCAGGTCAAAGGAGTGTATGCCAATTATACCCAAATCGAAAGACAAATTATTTCGCAAGGTCGCTTTATTAATGAAATGGATAATTTAGACGAAAGAAAGATCTGTGTCATTGGGACAAAAGTATATGAAGAACTGTTTCCGACCAAAGAAAATCCAATCGGTCGCTATGTCAGAATTTGGGGTATTTACTTTCAGGTAGTAGGTGTTGTTTCCGGCGTTTCAAACATGAGTATAGGCGGTGAATCGGCGGAATCGGTTTTTCTTCCGTTCAAAACTTTACAAAAACTGATCAATCAGGGCGACGTCGTCCATGTACTTATGGCGACAGCCAAACCTGACGTGCCGGTAAGTGAAATAGAAACAAAAATGAAAGAAATACTCAAAGCCAACAATCATATTGATCCTAAAGATGAGCAAGCCGTATGGAGTTTCAATCTGGAAAACGCTTTTAATATGATTAAATACTTATTTCTGGGAATTGCTTTTGTTTCATGGTTTGTCGGTTCAGGTACGTTAATCGCCGGAATTATCGGCGTCAGTAACATTATGGTTGTAACTGTCAAAGAGCGGACAAAAGAAATAGGTATCCGGCGAGCTTTGGGAGCAAAACCTCGAACCATCATTGGGCAGATTATGCTGGAAAGTTTGGCGCTAACGGCTATCGCCGGTATATTGGGATTGTGTTTTGGCGTTTTGGTCATGTATCTGGCAGACGCTCTCTGGTTGCAGGATGCGGAGAATATGTTTATTTCCAGCCCGATAGTTTCATTTACTGTCGCTATCTGGTCAACCATTATCCTGCTGATTTGCGGATTAATCGCCGGATTGATTCCTGCAGGAAGAGCGATGCAAATCAAGGCAATTGATGCGATTCAGGAAGAGTGAAGAATTAAGAGTTAAGAGTTAAGAGTTAAGAATTAAATAGTTATAATATATGAAAAAAGTAGGAAGAATTATCTTGTTTGTTTTGTTAGGAATCATTATCCTATCCACCTTTAGCTTTCTTTGGAACAAGTCGCATCCGAAGAAAACGGTCTATGAAATTCTGTCGCCCACTGTCGGAACGATTGAAAATAAAACGGTTGCTACCGGCAAAATTGAGCCGCGCGACGAAATCCTTATCAAGCCGCAAATATCCGGAATCGTTTCGGAAGTTTACAAAGAAGCCGGTCAGATGATAAAGGAAGGCGACGTGATTGCCTCTGTCAAAGTGATACCCGAAATGGGTCAACTCAATGCGGCAGAATCGCGTCTTCGGGTAGCGGAAATCAATCTGCAACAGATAGAAACCGAATATGCCCGCCAACAGCAACTGTTTAAAAAAGGCGTAATCGCCAAAGAAGAATTTGACGCTTCACAATCGGCCTACAACAAAGCCGTTGAAGAAAGAAACAATGCGAAAGACGCTTTGGATATTGTGCGCGAAGGGGTTTCAAAAAAGTATGCCAAGTTGAGCAACACGCAAATCCGTTCGACTATTTCAGGGATGATATTAGACGTTCCGGTTAAAGCAGGAAACTCCGTCATTCAGGCAAATACGTTTAACGATGGAACGACCATCGCTTCTGTTGCCGATATGAATAAATTGATTTTCAAGGGAAATATCGATGAAACGGAAGTTGGAAAAATAAAGGAGGGCATTCCTATCACACTGACAGTCGGAGCAATTAACAGTCAAAAGTTTGATGCGACATTGGAATATATTTCTCCGAAAGGGCAGGAACAAAACGGAGCGGTATTGTTTGAAATCAAAGCGGCGGTTAAAGTTCCCGATTCGGTTTTTATCCGCGCCGGTTACAGCGCCAATGCCGAAATAGTTAAAAGTCGGGCTATCAACGTTCTGACAGTCCCTGAAAGCTCTATTGAATTTAGCAATGATTCGGCTTATGTTTATTTGGTAAAACAAGAGAAACCGAAACAGGAATTTGATAAACACTTTATCAAAGTCGGACTTTCCGATGGTATCAAAGTCGAAGTGAAAGAAGGCTTAACCGATAAGGATAAAGTTCGTGGAAACGCTATCGACACGAAGAAGAAAAAAGAAGAAACGAAGAAATAATTATGAATTATGAGTTATGAATTATGAGTTTTCTTGTCATTGCGTCCTGAACTTGATTCAGGATCAACTCGCAATCCCCAATTATAAATTATGAATTATGAAACAGATAAAAGTTAAATTTATTTTTATTTTTCTTTGCGCTTATACAATGCTTCCGGCGCAAAGCAAAAAGTGGTCGTTGGAAGATTGTATCCAATATGCCATTGAGCATAATATTTCAATCAAACAATTAGTTGTTCAGAAAAATATGGCTGAAGTGAATTTGAACACTTCCCAAATGAGCCGCTTGCCGAATTTAAACGCCGGTGGAGGACAAAATTGGAGTTTTGGACGTACACAAGTGCAAAGCGGTTTATATGAAAATAGGAATCAATCCAATACAAGTTTGAATGTAAACAGTTCAGTCCCTCTTTTTACCGGATTTCGTATTCCGAATGAAATTGCAAGAGATAAATTAAATTTGGAGGCATCCATACAGAATCTTGAAAAAGCCAAAGATGATATGGCTTTGAATGTCGCTTCGCTGTTTCTGCAAGTATTATTCAATAAAGAGATTCTGAAAATCGATCAGGAACAATTGAATTTAAGCGAATCGCAAATCGACCGCACCAAGACGTTGACGGATGTAGGAAAGGCGCCTATGTCGCAATTATACGATATTCAAGCACAGGCTGCAAACGATAAACTCTCTGTTGTTCAAGCAGAAAACAATCTTCGTTTAGCTTTGTTGGATTTATCGCAAAGTCTTGAATTGCCATTGACCGACGATTTTGATGTTCTCGTTCCTGAGTTTGGCGATGTTGTATCTGAGTATATGAGTAGCGTTCAAACTACACAAACGGTTTTTGAAAATGCCGTACAGATAAAACCGATCATCAAGGTACAGGAGTTGCAGGTGAAAAGCGCAGAAAAAACATTAGCCATAGCCAAGTCCGGTTATTATCCAACTTTAAGTTTTAATATGGGCATTGGTTCTAATTATTTTTATTCCTATAGTTTGAAAGATTACACGGATCCACAAACAGGCGAGCTTATTCATCCAAAAAATACTTCTCTTTCCAATCAATTCAAAAATAATTTGAACGAAGGTATCGGTCTTAGTTTAAGCATTCCGATATTTAACCGTTTTTCGGTGAGAAATCAGGTTCGGAACGCCGAGTTCAATATTGAAAATCAGCAATTGGCTTTGGATAATGCCAAGAAATCGTTGTACAAAGAAATTGAAACTGCTTATCTGAACGCTCTCGCTGCGCAGGAAAAGTATAAAGCTGCACAACAGGCAATTAAATCGACGTCCGAAGCGTTCAACTACGCCAAAGAGCGGTATGAAACCGGTAAATCGACGGTGTTTGAATTTAACGATGCCCGCAATAAACTAATCCAAAGTCAATCACAAGGGGTTCAGGCAAAATATGATTTCATTTTCCGGACAAAGATTCTGGATTTTTACAATGGGATTCCGATAAAATTGTAGGGTAGGGGGCAGGTATTTCAAATTCCCGTCATTTCACCCGAAAATATGAAACGCCTTCTACTATTTTCCCATCTGTCGTGATGCCTTCAACCTTTACTTTATATTCTCCGCTCAGGTCGGATGTATAAAAGGAGAGATTAACGGGTTTATCTTTTGTAAATTCAACCGACGGATTCCAATACAGCGTAGAACGAAAATCGGGCTTTCGGAAAGCATTTATTTTGTCGGTGGAATAATCGGGTATTTCAAACGGTAAATGACGTTGCGGACAATCGTAGTTAAGAAGTTGAGAATTATCGCTCAGTTGGAAAAACGGCAAATCGCCTTCGCGGGTTTGAAAAGATATGATACATTCAAAAGTTTCTCCACCAAACAGATAACGTCCGTCATACACATTAATTCTCTTTATGTACAGCGGATTATAATTGAGAATATCTTCATGTTCGTAAACGGGAATTCCATCGAGCAAAACTAAGGTGTTTTTCAAGCTGAATCGCATATCGTCTTCCATAAACACTTTAATCCTTCGTTTGTCTCCTACTTTCGAGACTCTTACCCTGCTGATAAATTCCAGTATCGTTTCGCCTATAGTGCTGAAGCGGGTATATTGATCCAAATCATAACTCAAAAGCGGTTGCGTAAACTTATTACCGGAGGACTGAACCGGATTATTAATGAAATCGCTGTCCATTTTTACCAAAATTTGAGCGCCGATATACCTGTCCATTAACTGCTTTTCGTTCGGATAAATTTTGAGTATGGGTAAGTTAGCCGGTAAGGACTCAGAATAAGGACTGATCAAATCCATACGATAGGGAACTTTTTCGTATAATGGAGAAATAACGGATGTTACTATTTGCTGCTTGCCTGAAATATCCGATGTGTAGAAATTGGCGGTTCCGTCTTGAGCATTTACCTGTCCGTTTATATAATGAATATCTTTTCCTACAAAAGCAATACTCGACAGCAAGTGTTCTCCCTGCGGCTTGGGAACAAATCGTCCCATGATAATGTGTCCTTCATATTCGGGAAGCCATTGACGGGAAAGAAGAAACGTATCCTTCACCTGTTTCAGCCATTCTTGATTATTTACTTCCTGCACAGAAGTAATCGAATCGTTCCGGCTGACGGAAATCACCAAATCGGCTGTATTAGCAGGAATGTCGTCGAGCGACAGGATGACTTTTTTCCGGTTGCCGTATTCATTTTGATCGGTTTTAATCAATAAACCCGACAATGCTTTTACTCCGGAGGGCTGTTCCTGTTGTATGTTTTCGTATTTATCCGTCAATTCAAACCGTTTGGGATCGGAAGTTTGTTGTCCGGCATTGACGATGGCAATCTCTTTTTTAAAGAAAACCATATCGCCTTCGTTTCTCATATAGCGGGTATATCCCGATAGCCGATAAAGTCCAGAAGGAAGATTCATTGGAATTTTAAGTTTTCCATATCCACTCCCTTTTTCTAAATCGACTTTCAATTGCATCTGAGGTTTTAATATATCGCAGATTTCCACATATCCCACCTTACTCAATGTGGACGGCTGAAAGTTACGGTCGATAACATAAAACTTCAACATAATATTTTCGCCGGCAACATAGCAATTTTTATCTGTATGGACATAGACACGTTCATGAACCTGTTCTTCTGCTTTTAATGAGAAACAGGCAGAAAATAAAACACATATTATAAGGAGTTTATATTTCATTGTCGTTTCAATTATTGGTGATTGTCGGGCCAGAAATCGGGTTTATTTTTTGAACCGCCGGCAGCAACGCAATCCGTACAATACACGGGCGCCCAATTAGTGGGTGAGCCCGACATATCTAAATCGCCGGCAGGACGAAATCCTGTATTGTAAAAATCGCCAAGAGTGATTTTATTTGCACCCAACAATGTTCTGACTGAGTCCATGGTGATTTTATCACAAGAAGAATAAATATATTTATGCGTCATTTGATACGGGTAAACAAATATTCTTTTTTGGGTTGTATTCTTTGAAAATTCAATATATCCCATTACTTTTTTCGAGGGATCCGTAGTGCAAGTGATATTTCCAATCACTTCGGAAGGTTGGGGGGTAAATAAACCGCCCATTCCTTCATTCAATGTTATTTTATTCTGATAATAATCATAAGCGCCTTTACTGATCGCTTTTTGATTTACATTTACGCTATACAATATCAAAAAACGGTCGTTTCCGGACTCGTGTTGATAGAGTTGCTTATTGACAATTCGATTTTCTTTGAGAGATTCCGTTGACCCGATTAAATATTGATTGGAAACATTTTTTTTCCAGCAATAATAATAAGGAGGCGGATCGATTGTGTTATAGCTACCGTTGACCGGATTGAAAAATGCTGTAGTAGGGTAATATGCCGTAATTTCCCAATCTTCCTTATAATCCCACATATAAAACTTAGCTTCTTTCGTATCTGTATCATGCGTAGAAACACGGAAAGAAACAATGCCGGCTGAATCCGGCTGAATCCATGATACGCTGTCGATTTCCGGCGTATGAAGCGGTTTTGCCGGCGTCGATTGATAAATATCACCATTATACTCTATTTTTATGCTGTATGAAACATTCTCGTCCAATGTTCCTACTTTCATCGAATACATGTTGTTACCCGAATAGGTTGCCGGCGAGCTTTGATATCCGTTGTCGCCGATAATAGTTATTTTTGCATCTGTAATACGGCTTCCCTGAGCGTTTAAAACAGAATCCAAAGGAACGCTTTTTCCAAGATAAAATGTTGCAACCGAATCTCCTATGATATTTCCGTCCACATACAGAATTTGTTCTTCGTTAGCCGGCAATTTAGCAGTAAATTCCGAAACGCAGCCAATTACCAATACCGCAAG
>Ga0209629_10001934_pt1 | contig 13646 bp, 5 predicted proteins | sample TergutCu122P5_FD_187286 | JGI IMG/M metagenome (GOLD analysis project Ga0209629, IMG submission 187286) | Cubitermes ugandensis P5 segment gut microbial communities from Kakamega Forest, Kenya - Cu122 P5 (SPAdes) (version 2) | ecosystem: Host-associated > Arthropoda: Insects > Digestive system >... | reverse complement strand
GGGGGGGGGGGGGGCAAAAAAACTCATAAATTATCCTTCCATGTCCTGTGATTGTTGACCTCAGAATGAGAATAAGAGTCATTGAATCTATCATTGCATTGTATGAATTGATTTGTTTTCATAAATGGAATAAAGTGAGACTGTTTATTCTTACTGCAAGACAATAGGTGTTTCATTGTAACACATACTGTGGACACGCAGGAATATGATTTGTGTTGTAAATTAATCTGCATGGTATAGACTATTCAAAGTAAAGATTCTAGTTGCTCGTCTGTCTAAGATACTCTCTGTTGTTAAGGATCATAATCATGCCCACCATCAGTCTTGTGAGCTAGATGAATCTGGTGTCCACTTCTGTCTGATGGTAAATATCTATGAGGTTTTTGAACCTACATTTTGTGCGTCTCATTAATGTCACAGATAAGGTGGGCAGACATACATATTATATTCCTTGATTTAATGACACTTAATGTATTAGGTGGTGAATATTCATCATAAATATTCTTGCTGTATAATTTTTGAGCCTCCAACATTTAAACTTTGTCTACTGGTTTGGTATGTAAATTTTAGCATGTGGTTTATGAAGGACATGCATATTATTTGAACAAAAAAAGGTGAAATTATGAAATAAGAGCTTATGCAGCATGTCTTAGAAATGCAACAAATTTCCATGTTGCCTAAATACTCGTATATAATATGAATTTTAGTGGTGTTTTTATGTGCAGTTGCATATGCAAATGCAGGTTGTTTAAAGATTAGTCTATCTTAGTACCATGTTTTTGCTTCAGCACAAACTCTTAAAATTCATTCCATATCTCATCTTTCATTGGATGGAGCAATGAAGTTAATGCACCCATTGACTTATTTCAGGTTACATGGGAGATGCACCCTCATCTTCATCGTCGTCATCTAATGGCAGTGTGTGGCATGACATGGGATCATAGTAGTTGCAGTTATGTGGTACCCCCCCATCCCCTTCCTGCACCTACCCTGTACTCCTATCTCTTCGCTGTGGTTTACACAAATGTTGAACAGTCACGTGAGCATATTAACTGCCACTGCAACATATTACCAGACACTTCCTGTGAGCAGGATTTTGTCATCTGTTTGTAGTGGAAAAATACAGTGTGTTTGTGTGTGTGTGTGTATGTGTATGTATGTGTGTGTATATGTAATATACATGGATTACCCAATTATAACTGAAAACATAATGGAGGAACCAGAATCCGTAATAGTAAATATTAATGCAACTAGAGGACAGCTGAAGAAATATGGTTGGAAAGCATACCTTCTCTACCTTAATTTCAATAACATCTTGCCTTAAAAGTATGTTTTCATTTCATAACTTGTATTTTATGAATTTTATTGTGAGTGTTGCTGAGAATGATGGTGTATTTACACTTGCAAAGTCAGCTTTGCAGAGAAAGTACTGTACCAAGTTGCTGATAAATCATATCACCACCAGACCAGGTGTCTGTAAACTGCTAATCCAGTTGCATGCCAAGTAATAATTTTATGTTGAGTGGCTCTTAATTTTGTGCTGATGAAAACGTGCAGTATAAGATTGTTGTGTGTGTGAAGGTTTGAGCTTTAGCTGTGGAAGTCTTGTGTGTTGCATTGTGCTGTTGTGTTTTAAAGTTGCTGTATTAAACAACTTTTGTCATGAACACTATTTCAGAGCAACCACTTGAGAAATGGTGTAGCCTATATCAGATTTGCTTAATATTTAATTAGTAAGTAAGACTTCTCATTTACAGTTATTTGGGAATGACACCAAGTAGGGCTTTAAGTCTTGAATTTTGAAAGAATTAGATATTGTTGTGTGCGAAACTCAATTTGATGGGAATGTAGATAGTATATATACTGTATAAGGATGGTGTAATTCAGTGTCTTTGTAATATAATTCTTTTGTATTACTTGGGAAGTGTGCTTTCATGGCTGCAGTGGAAGGCCTGGAGCACTAGCAGAGGAAGTGGTATAAGTCAGCGCTGAAAATTCTGATACGTCTTTTGTCTGGATGTTAGTATACTGACAAATGCAATTCCATTGGCCACTTATTACATCACATTCCCTATTCTTACCTCGAGGGAGGCTGGCATATAGTCAAATATTTGTTGATATGTTGTGATGGTTATTGGAGTGTGCTGTTGGTTAGTGAAGACGATTTTCTTGCAAAGAAATGTTACTGCTGTAATCAGCCTTTTGGTACTTATACATTGTTACAGTATACTCCTCTGATCCTTGATCATGGTCATCTTATTTTAAACTGGTTCAACTAGTAATCCACCCAGCAAAATTTGGCTGTATTTGAGCAGCAATCATCTGTGGTAAGACTTACCTGAAGGATGGAGGGTTAAGTGGCGACTCTAATTCTCGTGCATAATTTCCCAGAAATTTCAAGTTGATTGTTTACTGTACTGTGTCTCTTACTTTCCAGCAGTAATAAATATATTTTGAGGTCATTAATTTGTCACTGATGTTGGTAACATTTCCAGATGTGATGTTGTAGTAACTGCATTTATATTGAGTTTGTTGATTGCAAGTGTTGGAACTTACATTGTGTGGACTGTAAAATTCATGTTTGACTGTGGGTTTTGGAAACAGATAGCTGGGGATTGACATACATAATGAAGTTCCAGTATAAGGATTTCAAGTGCAGTTGCAAACATGCATAGTACCAACTGTTTGTATAAATTAAAAGCATATTTTCTGCTTATTAGCAATAACAACTTTGAAATGCATTGTGGTGTAATCTGACTCATCAGAGGCATGGCATGGTTTTTTTTAGCAGTTGTACATAATAATAGACATAGATTGTATGTATAGGGCCTACGTTCTGAATAAAAGTGCAAAAGAAACAGAGCCGTTCCTAGAGCTGGTGAGATGACATGTTTACACGTTCTGAGGGCATTCAGTCTTAATACTAGATGATACTAGATGCAGGTACAGAAATATTTCTTTGCTACATTTGTGATAAGTTCAGTGACTTCTTTAGCTTTCCATTTCTTGTATCCAAGATATGAATATATTTTAATTGGTTTTTGTCAAGTTATAAAGAGTGATTATAATCTTTGAATAGGTAGGAGAATGCTGTTGAGTTTTGCGGTCCTTTCCTGAGAGTGGAATTGTGAAAACTTTAAAGAAGTAATGGCAGAAGTGAGATTACTGCTTTAATCCTGATAATTTTCCCTACAAGAGGAAGGGTAGGAATTTAAATTATTACTGTATAAGTTACATATTTCTTGCCGTAATGCATGTGTGCAGAGTTTATATTTAGAATTTCAAGCAGTAAAATTAATTCCTTAGCCATTGAGCATTTCCATCAACAAATATGATATTTTACAAGTTCTGTATGGAAAGACAGTTTGTTGATCATTACAAATACACAAGGTAAAATTTTGTAGGCATTGCTGGGATTGTTGTGTGAACCCTTATTTGAAACATGTTCCTTTTCTTTTCCACTACATTAGTAGTAATTTTGTGGGGACTGCTGTGATTGTAAATTACATTAAATGATTGTATGTATTCAAGAGAGGATTTTTTAAATTGAGGGTAATTACATTGCCTACTGTTGTTTCTGTACACTATAAAGATAAAGCAAACCATTAATGTACTGAAAAAATCAGAAATGTTTCTATCCTATCCTCTTTATGCTCGCAATGACCAGGCTACAATGGAGAAAGTTAGATCAGTATGGCATGTATTCCTGCAACACTATGCGTGTAGATGTGCAATGTCATAATGATGATTTTTGCATTTTTCACTGTAGAGGTTACTTGTTGCATTAACCTTAACAAATATTAAGTCATATTAAAATTACTGTGAGAGAAGAATATTAACCTAACATTTTATTATTTATATATAATTCATTGTGAATTTCTTAATTGTTACAAGCAGGTTTCATGTTTTCACACCGTTTGCATTCACGTAACTTGTGTTAGTCTGTTTCAGTCACAATGAAGAAATGAAAAGCTTGTGGGATAAACATCCTTTACTTTGTTCAGAAATAGTGTGAAGTGTCTTATGGTTTAAGGGTTCTGTTTCAGTCAAAGTATTTCTATATCCAACAGGTTTTTTAACGTAATATGGGTCGCTTGAATGTAAGAAATAAACAAATACATAGCGCATAGCATGGGAAATTTCAGCAGCTGAATTATGCCACTAATTGTGATACACAATCTCAAGATAAATGTGTTAGATACACAACTGTGGGTGTACTTTGAAATGTAGAATTGCATTTCTTCTTTTGCAACAGACAAATTATCAGGGGTGGAAAAATATCTCTGAAAATCTAGGTGCTGTCATGAATTTAGGATTGCAGTTTGCTTAGTGTTCAGACTGTAGGAACAAATATCTTTATCAATGAATAGTATTGTATTGTATTTTATTGTATAGCTTTCTCTTGTTTTTGTGTTGAGACATCAATCATGATCTGGAGACTCTTGATTATCCACAATAGTGGAAGGTATAAATGACACAAATAATGTGGGATGGCACATAACAAGTACTGTAAACTTTGCTTTGAAATTAGTGTTCCTCAGTACAGTGGAATGCACTTTGGAAGTTTGCTGCACACAGACAATAAAAGAGCCATACTTAAGCTGATGGAAATACTGTTTGCAGTATCGCAGAATGGTTCTTGTGTATTTAAAAAATAGAATCACTGACTTTTATCTTGACCATTTTTGCTGATGTTACATAACATGAATTTGTAAAATATTACATCGTTTTACTCTGTGTGATTGAGGGATAAATTCCACTCAAGATCAGATGAGCAGCTGATTTGTCTTTCAGGAATCAATGCTGTTTCTTTGTTATCACACTTATCTGGCTATGTGTTTGCTGGATAATATCACTGATTGTCATTACATTATAACTAAACCCATACAGGCAGTCTCAGATCACTGTTTTGTGTTCTCAGTTTTGACATTCTTGCAACTATGTGATAGCAACTTAGCTGCCAAAATTATTTCCTCATAAGAATCCAAGCATTTATTTTCATCATAGTCTGGAAATATCATTGTTCGTGATTTGGTTATAGTGATCAGTCTTAGCATCTGCCATCCCCATGTTATATATGTGACAGTTAATGGCACCAGTACATGTGATTTAGTGCAGCAGAGTACTTAGTACATGCTTTTTCCCTATCCATTATCAAGTAACTTTGTGTGTGTGTGTGTGTGTGTGGGCCATCTGAAGTTCAGTGTATACTAACAGAACATCTGCTTTCTTATGACACACAATTATTTGGAAACAGAGCTTTGAACTTGATACTGTCCATTTATGCAGTGTTTTGACTAAAGGAAATTAACATTGTACATGAGTTTCCAGTTTCTGTGAACTCTCTCTCTGTCCCTCCCCATCCCATCTTCTGGCTACATGAAGCTTAATCTGGGGTGAAGTGTTGGCATTGTTGGGACAGTATAAATTACCCTTTCATTGTATGACTTGCAGGAATGTATAGCCGTTGCCATTTTGAAATCTAATGTTTTTGTTTGGAAATTTCCACAGGGGACATTTTTTGTCAGCCTTATAATGTTTTACTGTCTCTTGGATCTTCTTTTGACAGAATTCTGAAAGAATTTATTTCATTTGCAGCTGTCACATTTCCACTTAAATTTTTCTTCCTAAATTGCAGTTTTCTGAGTGCCATAATACAGGATGAGAAAGGTCATTTGCCTTTATTTTTTGCATTATCTCCATATGCTGCCAAAACTGTGATGGAGGATTTTGTCTCATACAGATTCCTTTTTTTGCTGTTTGTTGATTGAACCATATTAACACTGTATTTCCTTGGTCTTCATGTTGGCAATTTGATTGCCACCTCAATAAGCTACATTTTAAGTTAGAACTGCTTGGATAGCTTATTAATTAGTGGTATTTTTGTTTGTGTTACAGCCAGTTTGCCTATTCTGTCAGTGAAATCTGTTGTCCAGAAGTTTTGTCTTCAAGTTGTGTCTTATCTCAAGTTTCTGTCATATTACGTACAATGCATGTTACTGTTTCTTTACCATTTTTCAAATGCACAGTAAAAACACCACAGTAAAATATCATTTATTTTGAGTGGTATTATGTGCGCACACTTTGTTGTTCAGCCTGATGTTAAAGAGAAGTTTTGTCACCACCCAGTATCTTTTGTGGACTTGTTGCATGAATGGTAGTAATGAAGATGCATTTTGTGTAAGTGAGGGATTTGTAATAAAAATGTTTAAAGGACTGTAGTAAGATAATTGGAGAACTAGAGCCTGGTTTCATCTTTGAAATACTCAAACACTCTAGATATATAGTTGCACATAATCGTTACTTTGACGAATAGATAGTGGCATTTCTGACAGGTCTGTGTGAATAATTGAGAGTCTACTGTAAGTCTTTAGTTTTCATAAATAACTTATGTTCAGTTTCTAGTTCACTTGAAAACAAGAGAGAAATATTTTTTAGAATTTAGAATCTGAACAGTGTTTTGTACTTGAAATGCACAGAAACTTCACTTTTGAAGTAGAATGTCTTTTGTTCTGAGCGTGTTCCAAAGTTTGTATGTCAAATGTGAATTGATCCATTATGGAAAAATACACCTGGTAATAATGTACTTCTTATAAATGTTTTAAAAGTTGGTTTCATACTTGGTTACCCATGTAACTAAGTACTGTGGATTTTTTCCCACCCTTGTGAATGAGTGGTAATAATGTCTATATTTGGAACATCCTCTGCATCCTAAGGTAGTTGAGCGTGTTATGCAGTTTAAACTTGTGTGGTTGTTGCACCTGTATATTTCATTGTGACTGTGGAAAAATTGTGGATGTTTTTGTGCAGCATCTGAGGTCCTAGTGATAAAAGTAATTCACCCAAGCCTTCGTGAGCATTCTGCATCTGCATATTGATGTAAATGTTTCCACATGACTGTACATATTTCATTATTGATAAATTTGTCAGGTTCTCCATTTTCCTTTGTTGATAAGAGATAATGTTGCCTTAAATATCCATGAGATGATTTCGTACTCAGTTGTTATGGCTGTCGTAAAAAAAAATTCACTGAGCGATCTGTTCACCAGATTCATTTGGAGATTGATGAATCATCATCTAGTTGGGAAATTGCCTTGCACGCAGTTACTGACTGCTTGTTGCAGCTGTAAGTGCTGTGGTGATATTGAAAGAATTACAGGAACATGAAGTTCATCCCATGTAGACATGTGATCTTTTATGGATATCAAGACCAATTATGTACAGATGTGTAATTAAGAATTTCCATTTGTGCCAAGTTTCTTTGAATATTCAGTAGTGATGTTACAGTTCAATAAATTTGGTTTCATTTTTTTTTTAAATATATGTCTCCAATTTAAAATTATGCCTCTGTCAAGAAATTTGTTACCATGCATTCATTAAGCACCAGAAAAATGAACTGTTGTATTTGTAAGCCAATTGTGATCTCACAATGTAATGATTACCATCATGCAATAATTTGTCAGGGCACAGGTGATGGCAAAAGTAAAGATAACCATGTGTAGTTGACAATTATGTGTGTAAATTTTAATTTAGTATAGTTATTAATAAAATTGAAGTTAATTTCTAACTCTATTAAATTATATGCTTATTTGCAATAACTATGGTATCTTCTTGTGGCACAGTTTGGGTAGATTCTCATTAATTTTAGGGTCACAAAAGTCAGAAGCATTGCAATAGCTCTCAAGTTGAATTCAAACCATAGTTTTGCTAGCTCGTCTTCAGTGTGTTTTCATTTTATACTTTGCAGGAAATAATCAGCTGTACAAATCAATTTGTTACACACAGTGCAGAGTAGTACTGCATTATAAGCATGAGAATAGTGCTCACTCAAGGAGTAAGTAATGTCTTACATGTGAGAAAATTATGTCGACAGTGTTTCAAGTAGCTTTAAGAGTTCTTCCTTGTTTTATCAAGACATTTAAGTAATTGGAGTTGAGTGTGTTGTATGATGTACTCTTCGGGAATGGGAACCTAACATGAGTTCGCAATGACATTTGTGTAACCTTTGTTTGTCACACAATGAAAAATGATGAAATATGGTTTAATTAATAAATCAGTTTATTTCGTCTAATGAAAAATATGGTTGAATTAAAAATATATAACTAAACTTTAGAAAGTTAATTTTGTACTGTGAATTTTATTATTTTTATTAAGTGAACAAAGTTCACAAGTAAATAAAGAATTTATGTCCCTTTTAAAGACTTTATTTCAGTTGGTATCCATTTCTTGTAAGACGTATGGTGTTTAGAGTATCATCATGGCTGTTTATTAGTTACTTTCATTTGTTTCTTCCACTGAACAAAGTGCAGTCAGCTGTCGATTACTTGGAGTGATGACGAAGACAAAATTTGCAGAATATTCTATTCCTTCAGGTTTTGCAATTCAGACTGCCTGACATATTCAGATTTAGACCAAAATTGTGAAAATGTGGATCTGTTGGAGATTTGGTGGACTTGGTCACTTGTGGTACAAACACAGAAGAGATGTAGACATACATCAGTGCCCAACATTATGTTTGAAATGATCGAAGTACTTGTGCAGTCAAAATTTCCTAGATACTTGGAAGTATAGCCTATTTCCTATGTCACCATACTATAATATTTTTCATAAATTTTATATGGGTAGTCTGATTAATCCATAAATAGAGGTATGTGTTAGAAGAGTGATTGTAGAGAGCTGTACAAGGTGTGTGAAAATGTAAGATCATTTTGCATAAGCACACAATTTCAAGCTGTTGTGTGTGTGTGTGTGTGTGTGTGTGTTTTTCTTTTAACTGTCAGTAGTACTACAGCAAGCAGTGTTGTACGTTTGCACTGTAATGTAAAGGTGTATAGTTTTATTGAAAAATCGATGTGACTGGAGAATCATCATCTGTCATTTGCAGTTTGAAAATTGTTTTGTCATATTTAGGGGAATTCAATTCCTAAATCATCTGTTCCATAATAACTAATCTGATTAGGTAGACCTGTTACCTAAACACATTTGATGCCAGTGGGATATGTCAGGAAGTACTGTACCCATCTTTACCATGAAATGTGAAGAATGTGAGATGCAAGGTTCTTACTGCAATGTTGCTGAAGATTCCAGTGTAATAGGATATGATGCTGTGTTGCTAGGTGAGTAGATTCCAGTATTCTGAAGGATCATAGTGTCAGAACATTGGAAACACCTCACCCATCAACAAAGACATGGAGTTTCAGGTGTGAAGAAACTAAAGAATTAGATCAGTAAGACAGTATGTTACAATAATACAGGTGTGTCATATGTTTACAGTGATATGCAAATTGATTATGCACCAAAGTGTGACATTTCTGCATACCTTGGAAGCTGTTGAATGCTTTGTAATTTTCCACTGTGTGGTACCATTTATGATGTTTTCATATGCCTTTGAATTGTTTATTTTGAGCAGGAAGATAAAATCGACCATTGGCTTGCTAGTCTGTTGCAGAATTTTCATCTGCCTCCTGCCCCCATTGTCTCATTTTCTAAACTACCTGGGCAGTACCTACTGTAATCTACCAATCTTGATGCCAGCTTAGACCAGGGTTGTTTAAAAGGAAATTTTAAAAATGAAGATATGTAAAAGAACTATAAATTATATAACAATATTGTAATATAAAGTAAATTATCTGGATATTACACTAAAGGACTAACAGGAAGGAAGTTAAAAACTGCAGATACGTGGGGAATGTATGTGATTGTTATTCCAGGGATAATGCAATCTAACCATACGGCATTTGGATTGTAACTCCTAGTTGTACATTAAAATTGGGTCACTGTAGTGCCAGTTTTCCCTCTAGTGCTTAAGTTATAATGTGTAGAGCCTTGCTATATACATTCATCGTGTGCACAGGGTTAACTTTACCTTTTTCCTTTTCTGCATCACCCAAAAGAGTGGCATTTGTATCAGTATGTCTTTGTGCATCTGAATCGAGAACTGACAGTAGTTATCATCTTACGAACTTTTGAAATTTTTAGTGCATCTTTTTTGCTACTCTGTGCAAACACTGATTATGGTGTCCCCTTCCTCTCTCCCAGCATGGTCCACATTAACTCTTCAAGATGAGTTAAAACATTTGCTTTCCTAGTCATGAACTAAGGATTTAGGCATGTTGGAGAATGCATGTATTGACATGTTGAATTCATTCCATCCATTCTTTGTCATGCATTAAGAATGGCTTTTCATAAATTTTATATTTGGTTCATTTGGTAAAATTTTGACATAGGCCATGTCAGTTATTCAGCATCACTTCCTTGCATATAGGCTAGTCACAGACGGTAAAAGTATGTTAAGCTCTGATTACCCTACCAGAATTTAATGTTGCTGAAGGTACATGACTAAAATACTTTTTGATTTCCTATAGCTGCCTTGTGCAAATGCATGGTTGCACCCGAAATCATGCTGGCCCCGACTGATCTGCCTGAAGACCTCCATGTGGCCTGGACGTGTTCACTTCCTACTTCCTGTTGTTATTTTCTGTCACATCAAAGAAGGGGTTTTGAAGCAGGCATTAATGTTTGTGGTCAAGATGTAAATGGGTTTGTGTGTGTGTGTGGACCCTAACCATTATGGCTGACATTTTGAGGTGTAACTGTATGACTATTTCAATAAAATGTTTTCAGGCACATGGCTGCATCGAAGTGTGAAAGTTCTCCAATGTATCAGGGACTGACTATTTGTTTGGTTATCTTGCTCCATTCAGCAGCTGAAGTAGCATACATAGCTCTACCTCGCATACCGCATTGTGCCTGTACATTTCCCATGGGCTTCAAGTATCATATTTATGTAAGTTTTTGTTTGGATGTGTTGGATCGCCAAATTCCCAACTATAAAATTCCTTGATTGAGAAAGGTGATAATTATGGTGGAACTACGTTTGTTTACAAAAGACTGTGTTACATATTTACAGGGGTTGTAAAATTATTAATTGCAGTATTATAAATTAACATGGCAAAAGAGAGTGTTTGACAACTCTGGAAGCTTCGGCGTTTGACAACTCTGGAAGCTTCGGCGTATCTCCAGTAATGCTCCATTACGACCACAGGTCATATATATATATACTACCAACCTCCGCCACTGCCTCAACCACAGATCATCATGCCCACGAGTGACATGGAATCGCTGCTCACAGATTATCTGGGTCGTTGTCCGTCCTGCCCTATGCTGTCCTGTGACTTGTTCTCATTGTCGTCAGCACAGATTATCTGATCGTCAGTGGTCTTTAGTGGGGAAGGGGGAAGGAGAAAGCTCATGGCGTGAATTGCCTTAAAAGGTGTTGGAGTGCGCTACTTTTACGTATTGTAGGGCGTTACTATGTTAAAAAAGAATCCGAAACCAGGGTATCTGAAATATGTTCGAAGAGGTGCGAAGGTGATTTTTGTAATAGAAGCAGCTGTTTTTGCAGCATGCTATGGTGTATGGTATCGCATGAATACGTCTCGTGGTGAGTGGGTGGAAACCTGCATGTTGTGTAATTGTGTAGCAATTCTGAATACCGGGTATTTAGTCATCGTTTTAGTACGGCATTTGTGCGTGTAATGAAGGTCATGGTGTTTATGCTAGGATGTTATAACCCAGTGTTTTCTGTTACAGATTTTCGATTATATATGCATAATAACTACTATTGGATTCTGAATGGTAAGTAGAATGTACGTACGTATTTCAGTACGGCATATTTGTAAATTTTTGTTTTGACTTTAATAGAACATTTGTACGAATACATTACTCGCACTTTAGGGTAGGATTCTGGCATGACCGAAACATGTAGCATATGTTGACACTAATCAGATTTGTTGTTGACGACAATACGTATGCGAGTTTTAATGTGATATACCACAATGGGATGAATTCCAACAACAACAAAAAAGTCAGATAATATTCAGTTGGTGAAAGAAGTAAAAAACTTCGGATGTTGGTGTTTGTATACATTGTAAGTTTTTGTGCATAAACCACAAAAAATGTATATTATGGTAATCTAATGTAATGCATAATCATAAAAGCAGTGCTGTGGAATAGTGTAGTCACTGTACTTACACTGTACTGGGTGATTTTGGGCCAGTGTTTATCATGCAGTACACATAAAGACTGATTGTAGGTGTTTTAACATTTTACTTCAATTTATTCCAAAATAGTTTTAGAGTGGAAGCAACATAAGCAACAACAATAACAACATACCCTGCCTTTAACGTAAAATAAAATTGACGAGAATAGTGGTTATATAAGTGTGCTGTGCAGATTCCAAGGGAACAGTGACAAGTTCCCGGGGTATTTGTGGATGCATTTTTGTAATGGTTACTTTAAATTTACTTATTTTTTTAAATTACAGGAGTAATGTTTTGTTAAAAATAATCAAGGACTGTCTTTAATTGTCTCAACGTTTATTTCATATGACCGTTAGAATATATAATTAAGAATCTTCCTGTACCCATGAGGCAAGTAACAGTCACTTCAATTAAAGTAAATAATGCAATGTATTGTTCCATATGCTACTGGTATGTGTTAGTATCTATCCAAAATCAGTTCTTAGATATACAACCTTAATTTTGGATACCTCTCATCTGGAGAGTCTATTTATATGAGCAATGATATGAGGATCCTTGGTTATTTTTGAAGCCAAAAGGGGCCTGTGAGCATAAATGTTTGGGAAACACTGGGCTAGAATAAAAGAGTGACAAACACTGTGTGCCTGCTATATGCTGAAAGTACCTATCTTATCAAAATAGTCTTAGAAATGTGATATGAAATAACATATACAGTATGAAGTAAAATTAACAATACATTACAGATAACAAAACACTGACAGGGGGATTACATATGATAATCTAAGGTATACAAAACTGGAAATTCTAGTGAAAGCTATGTACAGCATGTTGTACAGTGACACAATTTAAAAACTGATGAGTAAATAGAAACTAACAGTAATAATTTAATATGTATAGTGTACAACTGGCAGTCAAAACACAACTAATTTATTGTACTGTATGTACAATGTATAAAAACTACATGTTTCAGCCTATTTAGGCCATCTTCAGGTTTTTCGTATAGCCTAGAGAGTGAGGTGTCCTATAGGCAAATTATGTCACATAGATGATGAGATCTCATTCATCTTCTATAAACTGCTATTGCGGCAGGAGTGTTAGGTAATCTATAACTGGGTGCGGCTAGGTTTACTGTTGTCTTCTCCTTTTATCGTCTATAGTCGTGGGTAGCTGTACAATCTCGGTGGTGTGTATTACGGGCTGTTGTGTGCTTGTGTTGATGTGCTCCACTTTGTGGTATCACGTTAATCCTCTCCTGTTTCTTGCAAAGTCCGTATGTGTGTCTTGTCTTGGTATGTCTTGCTGTGGTTTTTGTGTCTGCTTTATCTGAGCAAATATACACTGTTTTCCTTTGTGTCTGTTGTAGTTCTAATCTGTCTTAGTAATGCACATTGCATGTCTTAATATTCAACGAAGTAGGTTACTCATAGTGCTAAACCATCTCCTAGTCAGTAGACTATCTATCTAATCTCTGTTTGCGTAATCTGTATTTTTGCACTTGTTCCAATATGTTGTCTGTCGATGGAATGTTTATCACTGTAACTATCGGTAGAGTGCCTGCGACTGGTTGTGCTGGGGTAGTCAGGTGTCCGACCGTTTATGGGCTGT
>Ga0209629_10001933_pt1 | contig 13646 bp, 7 predicted proteins | sample TergutCu122P5_FD_187286 | JGI IMG/M metagenome (GOLD analysis project Ga0209629, IMG submission 187286) | Cubitermes ugandensis P5 segment gut microbial communities from Kakamega Forest, Kenya - Cu122 P5 (SPAdes) (version 2) | ecosystem: Host-associated > Arthropoda: Insects > Digestive system >... | reverse complement strand
GGAAGGAACACAAATATCCATCCTTTTGTCGGTCCAGCAAAAGGTGTGAAAAAAAGTGAGGCTCCACACATCAACAAAGACAGCTTGCCACTGTCTGTGTTGCTGTTGTTTTTTACAGAAATTTTTCCTCTGCTGGTGGAACAGACCAACGTATACTACCACCAACACCTAGATGGGCAAGCCGGACCTAGCTGCCGACTGCCTGACATTATGTTGCTGGACATGATGATTTTTGTTGCCTTAGCTCTGCAGATGGGACACGAATTGAAAGACACACTACATGACTACTGGACAAGACTTAGGCAGCTACGCATTCTGTTTTACGGCAAGACCATGGCACGTGACAGAGTTTTACACATTCTGCGTTTTCTGCATTTTGCAGACAATTCACAGAGACCTGACAAAGGTGAAGAATATGACCGGCTATGGAAACTAAGGACTGTCTTTGACAAACTGAATGAGGCCTATGCTAAATTCTATAACTCCTCGGAGCATTTGGCAGTGGATGAGGTAATTGTAAAATTCAAGGGCAGGGCTATCTTCAGACAGTACATTCCAAAGAAAAGAAAACTTTTCAGCATCAAAATTTACAAACTCTATGATGAATCAGTGTATACATATGACATGAAAGTGTACTTGGGTAGAGATTCACATTCCGCCACTGACAACATGACTGCAACACACGCAACTGTTACGCAATTGACTTGCAGAGTTGAAGGCTTAAGAGACAAAATATTTATGGACAATTTCTTTTCATTCCCAAGACTGTTTGATGACTTGGACGGACGTCAAATAAATTCATGCGGGACAGTACGGCCCAACAGAAAAGACATGCCCCGTGACTTTGGACCAAAACAGCTGAAATTGAAAAGGGGTGACATAAGGGTGAGGACCAGGGGAGGTTTGACCGCATTAGTTTGGAAGGACAGATGAGAAGTTTATATGCTGACTAACATGGACCCACCACCAGCAGAAGGAAATTTTTGTGACGAAAATAACCACCCGGTGAAACCTCACATCGTGGGATGGTACAACCGGCACATGGGTTACGTCGACAATTCTGATCGTATGGCCACCAGCTATTCGATGAGTCAACGTACCTTGAAGTGGACCATGAAATTATTTTTCCACCTTCTGGATCTAACAGTACGCAACAGTTGGATACTGTTATCTGCATGTGGGGCTTAACATACCCACCGAGATTTCAGGCTCCTTCTGGTGAGAAATTTGACTGAAGAAGCTGGAAAGAGCCATGATTGCCCCACCCCCAGGTTGGTTGGAAGACCAAGTTCGGCCGAAGCAAATGTTGTGTGACTCGAGAGCTGCCATAACCAGCACTGGCCAGCGAAATCACCATCGCAACTCCGCTGCCGACTGTGTTCTTCTCGTGGCCTGAGAAAAGGCACTGTGTGTAAATGCGCCAGATGTGACATGGGCCTGTGCTGGACGCCTTGTTTCGCGGAATATCACACCAAAGTAAATTTGTAAATCATCACCCCCCTTGTGAATACTGTGTGTAGTGATAAAACAGCGACCCAAGGTGCCACAGACCTTCTACAGCAACCAGAATTATATGAGTAATGAACTATTTACACCACATTTTATGTAATGCAGGCAATTGACATGCCTAAATTTGTTATAAAAATAGGTTAACATTTTTTCCCGGCTTAACCAATTCATAAGCAGAGTACAAAATTTTATTTAATAAAATTTGAACGAAAAGCCTACGAGATATGCTTTTTTTCTAAGAGTCGGCATTAAAAGTTAAAATCCCCAGTAAAAAATCTCGGGAGACTGCCACTGGGATTTAAATCCAGTGTTAAAGGGTTAATGCAGGACAAACTGTTTCTTAAAAGGTAAAGACCATGTATTGGTAATATCTGTCTTGTGAGGAAAAGAAATACATACACAATACATGTATGGACAGTATTATATATATCTGGTTGGAGTAGGTCTACATATAAGAAATGAATATTCTACCTTGGTGAGAAGTCCATCTGTGCATGAGTCAGTCATGTTCCCTTATGAGTTGAGATACATTTTATTGTTGTTTTGTCACAACATAACATTAATGGCATGCTTTACAAGACTGGAAGTCTGCACAACAGGAAAGTGGGCTTTATGGGATTAAAAAAAGCCTTGTTTTTCAGGTATTGACAGGAAAACTCTGGCCAAAGTTGAAGAGGAGTGTGATGCTTTAAAGAAACTGCCTCTGGATGAAGGTTTAGCTGTTTTATTTTTGAAACAATCTGAAGTCAGTGGAAGCCCACAATCTGAAGATGATGATGCATTTCATGTCTTGGAAGAAATGAACTCCAAGCAACAAAGGACTGTAGAAAGACTGGTTGGATCAAAGCATGACATTCATGATGAAGACTGAGGTCCATTCAGGGCTGGTCTAAGTTTTGACATCCCAGGCAAATAAATTTCTGCTCCCACCCCAATCCCTTTCAGTCTTTACCCATACTCGTCTGCATTTTACACTTTTTTCGGGCAGCTCAAAATTAAGAGAACTAGAACAAAAAGTTTAGCCAGTGAAATACAACAATTTCCAACTGGTATACACATTTAATTTTAACAAAAACACAAAAACATTTGAGGGTTGAAATCTATACTGTAGTAAGAAGAAACATTAGTGTCTTACTCTGTGCCCAGTTCCTCAAAAGCTAAGGAAAGTAATGCCAATTTCATACAGGGAGTGGATTGTTTCAGTCTCTGCACTCACTTAGTCTCTTAACAAGTTGGTGAAATCTTAATTTTTTGCTATGTTGTTTTCAACTGAAATCAGTGCAGACCCCAACCAACGATGTTGAGACGTGGCTGATCTCAGATAATCCTTTATTTGTATCAATTATAAGAAACTGTGCTCACCACAAGCCAGTGAATCTGGTAATATTAGAAGAAAATGTAATGCTATTGAAATGTTTATAGAGTGAAATAAATCATGTCTTGCACTAAATTCTGACTCATTTAGAAGAGATGTTTTAGGATTTATCAGCTCAGGTAGCACAATCAGTTCATTGCAATTTTCTGCGCTGCCTAGTTTTGGCAGTGTTATCAAAACTGAGTGTTAATTGTAGGTCCTGGCACCATTGCATAATGTCTTTTTCAGAAAATTCGTTTTCACTATTTCCAGCATTATACAAATATTTGGGAGTATTGCCATAAACATGCAGCAGTTGAAATATCTCTTTGATAGAAGTTACAGCAGCATCCAAAATACAATAGAAACATTCAACTTTAAACCTTTCTTTTGGATCATGAATAGGATCACATGACCTTCACAACAGAAGTTGTGAGGATGGGTGGATTGTGTAAGTGCTGAAAATGGTTCAAAATCAAGACCTTCTGCTGTTATTGCTGCCTCTTTGATGGTTCCTTCAAGTGCTTCTTGTGAAAAATGTTTTAAATATTTCTGTGTCTTATTTAAAACTGTCTTTGTTTTGGAAATGTTTGTTGTTACATTCTGCACAACTTTGCTGGACACTGTACCTGTCCTTTCCTCTTTGGACTTTGCTTGGTAACAGCTCTACATTGTTTCATTCACAACTCATCAGGCCGTCGATCGTCTCTATCCCAAGGAATATTTACGTGGGGACTGGGAAGATGTAGCATAAGAAGTGATATAAAAAGGCCAGTGAATGATGCAGGTTCAGTTGCAGGAAGGGATGGTTTCCAATGAGAGTTTCAGAGAAACACAGGAACAGATGCTGGTAAGCGTGCAGGAAAGCTTCAAGTTTGAGAAGAAGTACAAGAAGAAATAAATGAAGAATAGAAGGTCAGTTATGTAAGTTGGAAGCCTGGAGTGTGAAGCTTTTCTGTAAGTTTACTAAAATGTGGTAAGTAGTACAATTTGTATGATGTTTATATGATGCTGATACTGTCTTTGGCCTCAATATGGCAGCTGTCACAGAAGCTTTATTGTTTATGTAGCCTGCATGTACTGGGGATTTTATAATCCATTTTTTCCCCACAGTTCAAGTTACCTGATTTCATAGCATTCAGAAAGTGCTGATATCCAGCTTCTAAGTAGGCCTTGCATCTTGGAGTGAATATAGAACATGCCAGACATGCTTGAGTGGTCATTCAGCTTCACAGCAGGTTGCATAGTGTGTTGCTGTTGATGCACAATAATTTGAATATGTCTTACAGCAGATTTAAGGAATTAATCAAACAGTATAATGCTTCACAGATTTATGTATGAACATTTGGGACAGTTGTGGAATAGAACATCTCTGCCTCTTGAAAACCTACCACTCTAACCATCATAAATAGGACACATGTTAATGTAACATTTTTATTACAAATGAGTTAACTGTCTCCTTCAGTTCGTTCACAGCCTCCAAAGATACCTGTATAAAGGAATTACATACAGATCACTTTCATCCAGTATATATTGTTCATAAAAATTGTACAATACAACAAAGTAATAGCATTCCACTTTTTAAATGTGTATAATAGTGTGCTACATCTTTTAACATTACTCATCAGTCTTTTGAAACTTGCCAGTTTCTAGTTTCTTAGAAGTCACATGTATTACAGTGAAGGTATCAGTTGAGTACTGTTATCAATAACTGACCATTGTTATTAATGCCAAAAACTTGAGGTTCCTGTGAAGAATTCCCACCTATTTTTGACACTGTCCAAGCAAGTCAAGGAAAAAAAGACATTTTAAAATCAGTGCCAAAATATGAAGCCACTGTCAGCCACACATTATCTAACATGCTGGCATATTAGGCATGCCTCTTTTGTCACAAACTCAGTTGCCTTCTCCAATGCAACTTAATACCTGATACCCATTGGTGGCAGTTCTTACTGACAGTGTTCAGGCTTCATCACTCTTTGTTTGATATCCATCTCTGACTTACAAAGGTGCTGTCAGTATAAAAATGAGGTGCTGTTCCCATCTTCATATGTTGGAGAATTATCACTGTTCCCTTAAGTGTTGCATATTCATCTTTTCCATACATACATGATAAAGTACACAACTACATATAAATAACTATTCATGAAAGCACATATATATGTTTTGTCTATATGTATAAGAATTTTAATAATGTTAAGATATGTATGCAGTCTTATAAACGCTTTTGAGGTGAAAGCTATACGTACAGTTTGTCAAAATATTTTTTCATGTATTTAAACAAGTACTTCTTTACAGTGGCATGAATTCCCTTTTGGCTTTTGTTACCAAGGTAACTAAATTTTCATTACTTAGATCTCACAAGAAAATTAACTGTGTGTGGATTAACACTGAAATGGAATTTATACTAATGAATCTTGTAACGCATATGTATGTTTACCACGGAATACAACTTAACATTTGATGTGTAAGAAGTCTTAATAGATTTGAGTTTTTTACAGCATTATTAATGAGGGTTAAATTTTTTTTTGGGTGGGGGGGATATCACACGTTGATTGGTAGTTAGTTACTGGTGTTTCAAAAGAGCTTGCCACCTCCTCCTTCACTTCAGGGTAGTACAAGAAAAGTAAATTGTGTGGAACAAGTGGTGCATCATGTAGGGAAATTGTGGGCTTAGTGAGCCAAGAGGAGGAACAGTGTTGTTGAGTGGGTGGAGCTGTGGGTAGGACACATTAGAGGAATAAGGAGCAAAAAATGAAGAAATTAAGGAGGAGGGGGAGCCAACTGAAAAAAAAAAAATCTGTCAACCATGTAAAAGGCCACATGCTAAAGTTGTGTATCCTCATGGGGAGGGTTTCTCCATTCGTTCAGAGAGTGGATGAGACACCATTTTTTCCATGCAACTCACTGTTCTTGGACTACCCTGAAGATGGTGACAGAAAACTCCAAAATGTGGGTAGCTGATTACCAGTAGACATGGTATCACATCCCATATGACTATAATGTTCAGAAATATTGTTTGTGTTTTGCTTGACATGTGTTTTCCTTTGTTCATACACCTTCAGGGATTTCGCATTATAACATGCTGCAACCTGAGGTTGAAATGTAATTTGGGTGCTCTATACAATTGGTATGGTAACATCTGGGAGGCCCAGATTTATCCCAGGCCAGTCCATGTGTGAGTTGTGGTGAACAAAGTGGCACATGGACAGGTTTCTCACTGTGTAGTTTGCTTTTCCCCTGTAAGTATCACTCCACTAATGCTCCATAACCATTATTCATCTGTCACCAATACTATATACTCTAGCAATTTACAGCATTGTAAAAAGACACTAAAAGAAAAGTATGGTGAAAGAAAATTAAGTTTTAGAATCAGCATCAAATATTGAGTTGTATTTTGTAAATACAGTTACTAATTACAACAGAGTGATGAAGAATATATACGGTTTAAGCCTTGTAGTGTCTATAATGAAGCGTCATTGCAGCTGTTCATTGTTTAAAGGTTACTACTCTGTATAATAAAATAATTTCCTTATTAGTTACAATAACCACACAACAAAATTATCTAATGTGGAGACTGAACCTGAGGAACAAATGTTTAATAATCATATCTACATCAAAACCACAGGATGCAAGTACAATAGAATATCCTTTCATCTGGCACCAGCAGAACCATGCAGTGATTTCATAGAAGTATTATGTAGCTTTTCAATTATCAAAGGCTCAGTCACAGGCTTTCCTTCACATTGCATTGCTGTGAAGCAATTTTACAATAAAATACAGAACCTTGTCCAGTTGTGCTACAATACATAAGGGTGGGCACCAAAGTGACCTGTGCACTTTGACCATATTCGGTCATTTGTGCAGCTGTGCTAATTTGGGCTCTTTCAATGTCTTTCAGTTGAAAAGGCCCTTCATACTTTCCCTTGATGCCATAAACAATTGTACTTAATTGGTCCTGTTTTTTTAAATCATCGATGACGATCTTGTCTTGTATGAAGTCATAACCTCCCTTTGGCTTTTGCCACTTCCAAGACTAATTATTTCAAGTTTCTAAGGCATGACCATGTGGTTTGTTGTCTTCCTTTCTTGATCACTTGCAGATATAACATGTAGAAAGGTTACTGGTCCCCTTGGGATGTACATATCTCAGAAAAATGCTACCTGAATAAAATGCAGGACCCACAATCCTCCTACTTAGGGAAAGTAAGAACAAAAATTTGGATAATAGAGGGATACTCTGTGTCTAAGACATGGATTTCCTGGGCTCCATTACTGTTCATTTTTTATCAGAACGTTCATTCAAATAAACCCCACATCTCTCACATTGGGACTGCATTTATCATGAAATGAGTGAAGATGTCAGTTACATTTATTACTTGGTTACTTCACTGAAAAAACTGTACATCTCCAGTTTTATATGGCTGTAGTTTCAATAACTTTGATGCTGTTCTTATAGTCTCATTTGATACTGCCATTTTGCATTCCAGGGACTTATGAGGGTTACAGTGTGAATGTTCAAGCCAAACTCTGGTATTGTGCAACTTTTCTCATGTTAAGACTGATCACTTACATTGCTGTTACCCATCTATTAACATGCCCGTTATTCTAACTTTAGTGACAAGTGTTGTAACAGTGTCTGTGGGGAACTCAAACCCTGGGAAATATTCTTCTGGAATTTCTCTGGTATGTGTAACAGACTTATCACTTCAGAAACTATTCATATATAGATACACATGTACATGCATATACAGTGCTATTCTGTCTGTAGCTTCAACACAACAACCTTTAGTCAGAAACCTTTCTTCAAGTCCCATTCATTTCATGGAAGACTTCCTTACGTGACTAGGGCAATATAATCTTTATCATTACATGCATGGTTATATCGTACCAGAGTGAGGAATTTATGACAAAGTCCATGGTAGAAAATACTTTAAAAATATATAGCGATTGTAGAAAATTAAGCCCCAATAGTAATGCTCGATATAATTTGAATACAAGAGATTCATTTTAGGAAAAAAACAGTAATATCAAAGACACTACATTTTTAATAATAAGTGTCGTGCTTTGTTATCTGTGACCACTAGAACAATGTTTCTTTGTTAATGCTGAGTACTGTAACACTGCTGCACTGTAACAGTGTCACATTGTTAATACTGAGCATTCTAACAGTTTTTCAAATAGTCTGGTTTGATAACCCTCTAAGCACAGTGGTTACCACTTGTACCTTCGGAAAATTCATAAAATATGCATTTTTTTCACAAAATATATTTATATGTTTCCCATGATTCCTCAGAATGAACAGTAATAATTTGTTGCCAGTGAGGTAGGACTGGATTTTAAATAGTATTTACATGAACTCTGGGCCTAAAAAGGTCAAAGCGGAGCACTACAGCAGTACTGCATTGTTAATGCTGAGTGCTAGAATTGTGCAACTCTGTTAATGCTAAACACTAGAATAGTGTTCTGTAAATGATATGCTTTCCAGTCCACTGGATACAACAGTTTCAGCAATGCACTAGAAGGAAAATTATGAAACTGAATTATAGTAGTTACATTATCATTTTAAGTACAGTATTTATTTAATCAGATGGTGGATGTTGAACACACCCTCCACCTGATGCTTAAGTAGTGGGGAGAAACTGTTTTAAGTGCAGTATTGCTGTGGTTCTAATGACAAAGAGAAGTTTGGTGTAACATTATGTGTGATTTCAGGCTTCCACCACAGTGTAAATGAAATCTGCATTAGTTTGGGATTTTACACAGCGTAGAATGGTACAGGGTTGCTGATAAGTCCTTAGCCCAACCAGGACGGAAACAAGCTACAGCGACAGAAGATTTTGATGTTCATGTATATGCTATTTATTATCATAATTGGAGGAATATTGGTGCTATTTATATATATAACAAGAATAGCATCAAACAAAATGTCGGGAAGTAGGTCGGGCTAAGGACTTATCAGCACCCCGTTAGTTTCTGACATTTCAGGACACACTATCAGTCCCACCTTCAGGGGTCAAGCAGTCTTCTGGACTACTTGACCCCTAAAGATGTGTAAAATCCCAGAAGAGTGCAGATCTATATGTAAAATTATCTCCAAAAAAAGGAAATTGCCTAATGCAGGAGAGAGGAAATACAACTGTATGACAGAACGTAGAACCTTGACGCCTTGATTTGGTTGTGCAAACTGGATTTAGTTTCAAACTAATAAATGGGTCATGCTGGGCTTTTGGAATATTCCAGCTTGTTTTGAAAGAGAGAGAGAGAGACCTGGACAGTTGTCTGTGAGAAGCATTCTGTTGTTATATTGCATCACTGTAGCAATGGATTCTGGACAGAGAAGTGTGTTTATACTTACATAAGAACATGAAATTGATCCAGGTGAGTGAAAACCAGGAATTGACAGTCATGGTGATCACCTCAAAGTCTTAAAAATGGTAGAGACAAAAATTACAGTACAGGAAGGGTTACTTAGCATGAATGGCTGAATGAGAAGAGTGTGAATGCAACAAACACACGAATCATTAATAGAGAACTTTATAGATACAGGATCAAGGAAGATTAAATTTCAGGAACAATACTTCAAGCATAAGCAAGAAGTGGCAAGGGGCTGAGTAAAAGTAACTTTAACGTTACTAACGAAAGGCTGCATAACATAAAAACAACAAACTGTAGAGTATCTGCGATGTGAGGATGTAGGTGTGAATTAAGAACTTTGGCAGCCAAGTTGTAATCTTATACAGAAGAAAATGAATCCAAGGCTATTACCAATTGTAGTAAAACTGGCTTATATTTGCAGGCCCCACTCCCTCAACAAATGTTTATGTTGTAGGGACAAAAGTTTCTTGATGGCAAACTACAAAACATGAAAAAGAGGTCTGGAAAAAGAAGATTGGTTGGTGCATTTTATACTGAAAAGTTCTGAGTTATATACCAGTATGTTTTTGTGAATTCTGTGGCTGATATATTCTATGGTGTATGCTGTGTATTGTGTATTCATTTACCTGTGGTTGTAGGAGCTTTCATGAAATGGAAATACCTGTAATGGAAAATTGTCTTCGTTCTGTGACATTGGCTTCAGCAGTTATGGCAATTTTTATTTTTATTTATGGCACAGTGTATCACCAGTGCCTGTCTTTATTAACAGTGCAGTAATATGATGGAAGGATCTTGCAATTACAGTATACTGCTATGGTTATATGTGACTTGTCTCTCAACAAAATTTAATCCTAAGAATGGAATTTTATTGGGAAAAAATGGCAACTGGGCAAGGTTTTTCTTTTTCCAGGCACATCAGTCTCCCTTTGCCAGTTATCATTCCAGAAATGGTCCACGTTCAGGTGTGTGACAAGTATGATGATTTGGAATGTTACTGCAACATGTCACGTGTTAATCATCACCTGTGGCCTCAAAGTGTAAGAAAGTTTTTTGTAAATCATTTTTAGACATTTTAGCAAAAGTTACAAAAATGACCTATTAGTTTTGTCACGTATGTCTGTCCACATGTAGCACCTCTGCTCCCATTGAACTGATTTTTGTGAAATTTGATAGTGGAGACTTGCATAGTCTGTTGATAAAATCCAAATTTGGTTAAAATTCGACAAAAATGTTGGCACTTTACACGAAGAACTAAGCACACTTTTAATGCTAACAGCAACATATAATCACTGTAAAATCGATCTGTTCAAGCCAAATTGTATTAGGCTATTATGACAGACAGTCAAGCAGGTATAAACAGTACAAAATATTTTGTACCTCAACAATAATAATAAAGTGAACTCACTTCTGCATTTCCATAACAATGCTTGTAGTATTTATTATACTGCTGACAGCACATGTAACTCAGCAATGCAAAGGGAACTCACTGCTGTATTTCCATGGCAACAATGGTTATGTGAACACACCACAATGTTACATTATATGTACACTGCCTATTTTGTTAAGTATTCACACTCATGTATCCTGTGATTGCAATGGATGATATTCCAGAACCCACTAGTCATCCTGTAACTTGATGCAGCAATGGAACGAAGTCCCTCTTAGAAAGCCAAAAGTCACTTAGCTACTTAAATTCTTATCATTTATGAAATCTGAAGGTTCATTTCTACATTCACAAGAGGCCATTACTGGACCCTATCCTAAGCCAGATGAATCCACCCATCTTAATCATATTTTTAAAACCTTTTTCTTACACAGACATTCTTCTGCATGCTTGTACTTATTCACAGCATTACTAGTTATTTCTCCAGAAGGTCTGTGCTGACATGGGCTTTGAATACGGAACACAGCTCGATACAGCTCTAAGTCTTGGCCACAAGGCAACGAGCCCGGTGATACGGTAGCAAAGTGCCTCTATAACTTAACATAAGATCAAGGTTTCTAGCCACAATTTCCTGGGCAAGCTGTTCCACATCACTGTCACATATACCTGCCCAGGAATGAAGGTCACCTATGAACCTCAATGAAGGACATGAACTCATCAGTAGCTGTGCTGACAGAGCTGTAAGGTTGCATTCACTGCGTAGCACAAACACACGAAGATGTTGTGGATGAGGATTCTCAGCCAGACTCTGTGAAATTAATGAGTCATCTACCACTTCCACACCCTCTCCATAATTTTCTTCTTCCAGCACCACCTATCACAAGAACGACCAATATTCAGTTGTGGCCACTTTTGTACAATGCTTGATTTTATGAAATATTATCCACTGTTGAAACTTGGTGACAAAATATGAATTGTTAGTGTGTTAGAACTGGTATTTAAGCAGATAGCTGGTAAAGGTTAGTAAGGCTATAAACAGAGACATTAGTTCAAAGAAATATTAATTGACCTTGAATTATATAGGACAGCTCAGTAAATTTCCAGACGTCCTGTGACAGGAATTACACCCTGGATGGCTCAATTTGATGCTGGCAAGAACTGTTATCACTCTTACCTTCACCAGTGTCCAAAATGACTGCAGCCCGCTAGGCCTTCTAGCCTGTGAGTACATGGGACTCATTCTCTGAGAAGTAAATGTGGCCACAGTGAGAAATGACTTGCAGTTCTGAGATTATGGACATATGGAGTTTTATTTCTGTGCCGCACATATGCCTTCATGTTAGGAATGATGCAGAGGTTTACAGTTTAATATTTTTATTTTTTGTTCATATGGGTGGTGCAATTAGTTACAACAGAGTCTCTGTAATGCACTGACATTACTAAACACCTTACCTCGAGGTGCTCAAGACGTGTAGCATGAACAAGTAGAGCATGCAGTGTTTCAGTGGCTCCAACACGAATTCTACATGTGATGAGGTGAGGCAGCATAGTTCCTTCCTCACCATACCATCCTCCTTCCAACTTGGCCCCAAGTTCTTCCAGATGTGGACAGTTTTCTGCTAGCATTGACACGTCCACAGAATGCATCTGTAGATCAGGACAAACAAAGGTTATTAATATGACCTGAAAGCATTCCAGCCCATGGTACAGTGTAGATCTTTTTGTAAATGTTGTTACAACTTCTGATTTCCTGATTTTGAAACAACACTTTGAAGCACCATGTCAGGGCAGGATCATATTTCATTCAAAATTATGGTTTGCATTGGTTAATGCTGGTAATACATCACAGATGGGTTTCTTTTATTTTGGAGGTTGGTTAGTATTAAGGGACATAGCATACAGCATAATGATTTGTAAATGTTTTCAAATTTTATGCCTCTTGTTATTACTGAATTTTCAGCAGTTACTGGTTTATATATTTGGATTCACCTTGAAGGCATATTGTTTCACACACTTGTCTTAACACTGTTGTATTATCTGGTCCTTACTGTTAAATTATGAGTGCCTCCCCCTCCACCCTTGCTATTTTGTATACTGGTTGGCTAGGTTAGTTTATAGAGTTGTAGGACTGTGCTGGAAAGGATGTGGAAGAAGTGGCCATGACCAAATTTTAAGGTAGTCCAGCCAAGATTCAAGCCAGAAGAAGCACTGCAAAATGGTGACTTATTAATATGACTGCTTATGAAGGACATCAAATGCGCTAAAAAAAAACCTACATCTTTCAGTTATATATCAACCCAAAAGAAGATGCCTAGGGAGGTTTAAATAGGGATGGTCAGCTGTAACAAAGTGGGCCTAATATTGATAATGATTGATAGGATTTTGAAGATGATAATCCTGGAAACCTGTATACGTACAACATGAAACCAGTCACACTGAAACCCCTATTTATCAATCTCTGGATGAATGTGTGTGTGGGGGCATTCACCAAAAGTGAAAGCTACATCGAGACAAAAGCCGTCCACCACTACACACAAGACCAGCAGCCCCCAGCCCCAGAAAATCTACTTAGACGCAGGGAGAGAACCCGCGAAAACACACAGCCAAGAAATACACACCTACCTGATAACCACGGGAAAGGAAACAAAGGGCCAATCAAGAGCACACTAACATCTTGTGAACTTATCCATCTAGAATAATCAGCATCAATACCATAACAATGACATTGTTACAACCTACAATTATAATAAAGTAGATAACATCTATGCAAAAAACATGTAAACATCTGGGATCCCAGAACGAGCACAGTGACATTGCAAACAAATATACGTGGTCTGTTAGAAAAGTATCCGACCGTATTTTTTTATGCGAACACCTGATGGATTATAATCTAGTGCGCTTGCATGAGCCGACCTTGAACCTTAGTGCGCATGCGTGAATTTTTTCCCGCCTGTCGATTGCGTCAGTTGCTGGCAAGCAGCAGTTGAGTGAGGTAGTGTGTAGTGCTCGCGTCGGTTTTTC
>Ga0209629_10001932_pt1 | contig 13647 bp, 12 predicted proteins | sample TergutCu122P5_FD_187286 | JGI IMG/M metagenome (GOLD analysis project Ga0209629, IMG submission 187286) | Cubitermes ugandensis P5 segment gut microbial communities from Kakamega Forest, Kenya - Cu122 P5 (SPAdes) (version 2) | ecosystem: Host-associated > Arthropoda: Insects > Digestive system... | reverse complement strand
TGCGGTTTCATAGAAAATTTGCCGGGAAAAAGGGTCTAATGTAAAAGTATCTTGCAATTATTTTTACCTATTTCCAGTATCTTTTCAATGAAATTTCATAGTGATAATATATTTTTCAGAATCGACGATTTTACCAGCGGCCAGGACCGGCTGGAGCTGGCGCAGCGCGAGCTGAGCGATCTGCTGGCCGAGATGCGGGATAATGACGGCCTGCTGCCGGAAAACCGCTTTACCGTCAACAACACCGATGTAGCGGGCGCGGCGACGGACGCGAGCCAACGTATCATCTACGACCTGAAGACGGGTGCGCTGTGGTATGACGCCGATGGTTCCGGTGAGGGCGTGGCCACGCAGTTCGCCACGCTGAGCAACAAGCCGAACAACCTGAAGGCCAGCGACTTCTTTACCGCCGCCTCGTAAAGTCTGCCGGTATATCACCCGCGCCATGCCGTTGCCAAAAGCGGCATGGCGTTGTTTATCCCAAGATCGACTGTCAATCGCTCTAACGACGTGGCCGAGTCAGGATTTGAATGTACAGGAAAATTCCACCTGCACCGCCACCTTGCCGAGCACCCGTCCGCTGCCTTTCATCAGCCAGGCGGAAGCCAGGCGTTCCATCAGCTTTATTTCAATGTCGAGCCGGTCGCCGGGCAGAACCTGGCGTTTGAATTTGGCGGCGAAAATGCGGGCGACCACCGGCAGGCCTGGCAGCGAACCGTCCGGCGCTTCAGCGGTCAGTTCGCCGATCAAGAGCGCTCCGCTCTGGAAAATCGCCTCGCAGAGAATTACTCCCGGCACGATGGGCTGTCCCGGGTAGTGGCCGGAAAAGACCGGCCAGCCCGGGGCGAAGGTGACGGCGGTGTGGATGGCGTTTTCGCCGCGCCCGCAGATGCTATCGACAAACAAAAAAGGTGGACGGTGCGGCAGGCGGGCGAGAATTTCCTCGGTCATAATCCACCCGTGATGTCTAGGATCGAGCCATTGATGTAGGCGGCGGCATCGCTGGCGAGAAACAGCACGGCCTGGGCGACTTCCGCCGCTGTGCCGAAGCGTCCGGCGGGCACCATCTTTTTGTATTCTTTGACCTGCGTCTCGTTCAGGTCGCTGATGAAATCAGTATCAATGAAACCCGGTGACACGCAGTTAACGGTTATTTTGCGTTTGGCGATCTCCTGACACAGTGACCGGGCCAGGGCCACTTGGCCGGCCTTTGAGGCGGCGTAATTGGCTTGACCGGGAAAGCCCATGCGCCCCATCGGCGAGGTGATGAAGATGACGCGGCCATATTTCTGTTTCAGCATCAGCGGCAAGGCCAGCCGCGTCATGTTAAATCCGCCGGTCAGGTTGACGTCGATGACCCGCCGCCAGTCTTCCTCCCGCATCAGGGCCAAGATGGCGTCGCGGCGGATGCCAGCGTTATTGACAAGAATATCCAGCGTGTCGAATTCCTCTTCCAGGGCGGCGAAGAAGGTGGCCGCCGTCTGGTAGTCGCTGACATCCAATTTGCTCAGGCGCAGGCGTGGCCCGTGTTCGGTCATAGCCTTGCCAAATTCAGCCGCCGCTTTCTCATCACCGCCGTAAACGCCGATGACGGTGGCGCCTTGCGCCAAAAGGGCTTCGGCAACGGCGCGGCCAATGCCCCGCGTCGCCCCGGTGACGACCGCTTTTTTATTTGTGAATGCAAGCATGGTTATTGTTCAGAGTTTTGGAATGAGGGTATTGAATCTTGCCCTGGTTCAACATTGCGCGCGGACTTCGCCGCTCATGAGCTTGGGCGGGAAGGTCGGCATAAACGTGTTTACTTTGTAAGCGCTTGCCTGCTTCGTTTTATATACGCTTCAAAGTCTTCTATTTTTACATCGGCCAGCAATGCTTCACGCTCCGCCGTATAGTTGCCATGCCCAGGCTCAAATTGACGAAAAAAATAGGCCATGCCCACAGGGCCGAGGGCTTCGGTGAGGGCATCAATACCTCTTTGCCTTAGTTCGCTGAAATTATATATATCAATTTGTTCCGTACTCATTGCATCCTCCCCATAAGCCAAGTGATGGGGTTTTCTGTCCGCACTACAGCGTCAGACCTAACAGCGGCAGCAAGAAAACCATCATCTGTCGTCAGTAGTGCATCTTGCTGATATTCCTCGGCCAGTGCCAGATGGATACTGTCCAGGTTTTTTATGCCCTGTCGCTGAAAAGACAGGGCGCGTTTTCTTGTTTTTTCGGTATACAAAAGTGTTACGCTGGCGATTGAATACAGTGAGCGTATCTTTTTGAGTTTATCGGCATCAGGTATTCTGGATAATTCAAACTCCACAGCGTCACTGCCTGCCAATACAAAGTTGCCAGCCCTGACACGCGCAATAATACTTAAAACCGCTTCGGCTTCGAGCCGTATCCGGTCTTGCGCTTGGCTATCAAAAGGCCGATTCCAACAACAGGCATCCAGATATATCTTCATGTGACAAAGTTACGTCGTACCTAAGGCTTTGACAAGCGTCTTTGTACTCATGACGGCCTCTTACTTTGGATTGCTATTAAGGTTAGGCATATTTTGCCGTCAGTGGCTTCCAGTTTCAGTTGACTACAATTTGTAGCCAACTCGCTTCCTTCCTTGCTCAGACGGATTTTTAACACGCTCCAAATTTGCGTGATCTTGTATGCTCGCTCTGTTGGGTCAGCACCGCAATAATATCGATAACTGAAAACCATCACTTTCCCTTTTCTTCGTCCCATACGGCACGAACCTGACGCTCTTCAAATATTTTAATTACCTTTTTTGATTCGCTCATGATGTCCGCCTTCCTCGGTTTTCGGGGAAAACTTGTCAAAACAAAAACTTCCCGCCATTTGGTGAAAACTCCTCGCTACGCGGACACTTGGTTGTGCTGTCATAATTCTTCCAGGCGGCGTCTTGATAGTCACCGTGGCAACCGACGCACAGGCCAACCCGCAGAATCCGCCGCAACTCTTCTTTATTGAAGGGGTGCAGGCCGGGACGCGAACCTTTCTGCAAAGGCCGCCCCTCGATATCGACGTAGGCGTCAAAGGCTGGCATCGGGCCGGATGGCGTTATCTCGCCCTGAGCGATGCCGGCAAAGGTCAATTTACCATCACTATCCTGACCGATCATGCCTTCGCCGAGGCCGACGGTTTTTGGCTCGGCGTGGCAGTCGGCGCAGGCGCGGCCCTTGGCCTGGATGGTATGCGGATTGATCGCCGCCATGGTGAAGCGGTTGAGTTTTGCCACGGCCTCGCCGTCTTTATCGACTTCGCTGACCATATCCTGACAGCCGGGCGTGACGATGACCACGCGGTTATCCCAGACCGCCAGCATCGGTTTTTCGTAGCGAAGGTAAGAACGGCCCTCGCGCCAGCGCCCGGTGGTTTCTTTGAGCGACAAGGCATCAAGATGCCTTTCCCGCCTATCGCGCTCAATGTGGCAGCCGTTGCACTGTGGCGTCCACGGCGAATGGCAGGATTCACACGACAGCCGTTTGTGCGCCGGAAAATCGCAAGCGCCGTGTTTCGGTGGATGGAGCGGCCTGATTTTGCCATCCACCTTACCGGTAAGCTGACGTTGCCCAGGGTCGATATTCGTCATCTTCCTGTCTTTTCCAGTGATTCCTGGCTGTGGGCCGTGGCAACTGGCGCAGGTAATTTCGACCTGCTCCTCGTAATGGCCGTAACTTTGGCCATCACCCATGATTTCTTCGCGGGTGTGGCAGTCGATGCAGGCCATACCACGCTGGTGATGAATGTCGTCGGCCAGCTCCAGATAAAAGCGCTCGCCGGGCAATTGTTTGCTCGAAAATTCACCATGTTCAAACGGCGTGCCATAACCCTCCGCTTCATATTTGCCGATATACGACAGGCCGATCCTACCCGACCGGTTATGGCAGCGGACGCAGTGGTCGCTTTCGACTTTTTTTGTGAGCCAGGGATGCGGTTTTTTCCCGCCTTTTTCCGGCACATGTTGATCGTCACCGGGTAAAGTCGGTGGTTTTGCCGCTCCCGGCGGTGGCGTCACATGGCAGGCGGCGCAGCCGCCACCCTTGTCGTTGAAAAAGGCCGGAGCATCCGGCATGTCGCCCTTCTTCTTCCACAGGTGGCAGGTGGCACAAAGCTTGCGGAAGTAATCGAGGGCAAAGGAAGTCTCGCCGCTGGTCAGCAATTGTTCCACAGTCATATCTGTATGCTGGCTCGTTGTTTCGCCCCAATAGTAGCGCAGCGTGCCGATGATGCCACGGTTGGTAGCCATCAGGCTGTTTTTCACCTTGTGAATATCGGCGGGATGACAGCCCTCGACGGCGCAGGTGCGGGCGGCATGGCGGAGGTCACCGGGATTTTTCACTATGCCTCGGTGCGCTTTATCGGCGGTGACGGCCAGCGGGTCGCCGAGATGGCAGACGCTACAGCCGATGACCTGCGGGTCATGGGCCGGGTCGAGTTTTTCCTCTTTATGGCAAGTCAGGCACATATCGACGAAACCGGCTTTGGTCAGCGCCAGTTCCGTTGGCCGCTTCACCGTTGATTCCCGCCAGAACATGCCCAGAAAAAGGATAATGATAGCGGCTAGGGAAATACTGACCAGCCATTGCCGCTTCGCTTTCATCCGCGATAGTTTTGGCAGATTGGATAGCGCCGTCCAGGGCCAAAGGCCTTGCTCGTCACCCGCAGGGCGGGCGGCGCCTGCTGGCGTTTGTATTCGCTGAGGCGGATCCGCCGCAGGATGTCGGCAACCACTGCCTGGTCAAAACCCGCCGCGACGATTTCCCACTCGCTCTGGCCTTGTTCGATATAGCGCTCGAGGATGGCATCGAGCAGCGGGTAGGGCGGCAGGTCATCCTGGTCGCACTGACCGGGTTTGAGTTCGGCGGATGGCGCCTTGTCGATGATACGGCGCGGGATGATTTCCCGCTTGCGGTTGATCAGGGCCGATAACTGGTAAACCAGAGCCTTCGGGCAATCGGCGATCACGGCCAGACCGCCACACATATCGCCGTACAGCGTGCAGTAGCCGACAGCGGCTTCGCTCTTGTTGCCGGTACTGAGCAGCAAACGGTCAAATTTATTGGCAATGGCCATCAAGAGATTGCCCCTGACTCTCGCTTGTACATTCTGCTCAGCCAAGCCTTCCGGCAGCCCGGCGAAAAAAGGTGCCAGACTTGTGGCAAAGACGTCAACCAAGGGTGAAATCGGTATGATTTCGAAAGCGCAGCCGATATTTTTCGCGAGGTGTTCGGCGTCAGTCAGCGATTCTGCTGGGTTATGGGCCGACGGCATGGCGATAGCCAGCACGTTTTCCGGCCCGACAGCGCGGCAGGCCAAAGCCGCCACCAGGGCCGAGTCGATGCCGCCGGATAGACCGAGTAGCACCTGTTTGAAACCGCATTTGCGCGCGTAATCGGCCAGGCCCATGGTCAGCGCCGCCAGCACGTCTTCGTTTTCGGCGTAAGCTACTGGCTTGCACCATTCACCTTGCCATGTTTTGCTGTCGATAACGATCAGGTCTTCGGCGAAACTTTTGCCGAGGGCGCACAGTTCGCCCTGGCTATCAAAAGCCATGTTGCGACCGGCGAAAAGCAGCCCATCCTGGCCGCCCACTTGGTTGCAGTACAGGAAGGGTGTGTGGAAACGCCGGGCAAGCCGAGTGAGTATCTCTTTTCTGATTTCCTCCTGGCTACGGACAAAGGGAATAGCGGTAATATTCAGACAGGCGGTCAGGTGGATGCAGTCGTGCTCGGCGGCGGTGAACAATTCGGCGAGTGGGTCAACTGTGTAGCTCCGCGTCTCGTCGAAGCGAAGATCATCGCCGATGGTCACGGCAAAGTATTCGCCGTCGATCATGAGTGGCGGCGGCAGTGTCCCTGACTCAAAATATCGGCTGTCGTCGAAGACATCGTAGGCGGGTAAAAGCCGCTTGCGGGCGCGGTGGATAATCTGGCCGCCGTGGGCGGTGACGGCGCTGTTGACCAGCTTCTTGCCTGGGCCGGGATTGACCTCGAAGCAGCCAAAGAGGACGAAAATCTCCAGCGGCAAGGCCGCCAGTAATTCATCCAAGGCTTTATGCTGATCGACGATGAAGCCGGGCCGGTCGAGCAGGTCTTGCGGCGGCGAGCCGGACAGGGCCAGCTCCGGGAAAACCGCCAGGCGGCAGCCGCGCCGCGCCGCTTCTTTGGCATAGGCGATGATTTTCGCGGCGTTGCTGGCAAAGTCGCCGATAATCGGGTTGGTCTGAATCAGGGCGATGTTCATGGCATTTACTGCTTGCGGTGTTTCACCGGCATGATCTTCATCTGTTCGCGGTATTTGGCGACGGTGCGCCGGGCGATCTGGATATTGTCTTTGGCCAGGCGGTCGGAAATGTCGCTGTCGCTGAGCGGATTACTTTTGTCTTCTTCCTGAATCATCACCCGGATGCGGGCCTTGATTGATTCGGCGGCCAGAGCCTCGTCGCCGTCGCGTGGGATGGCGGTCGAGAAGAAGTACTTCAGTTCATAGATGCCTTGCGGTGTTTCGGCGTATTTGTTCGAGGTGACGCGGCTGACCGTCGATTCGTGCATACCGATGTCCTCGGCAACTTCGCGCAGCACCATCGGTTTGAGATAGGCCGGGCCGCGCTCGAAAAAATCGTACTGAAATTTCAGGATGCTCTCCATGACCTTGACGATGGTGCGCTGCCTTTGCTGCACAGCCTTGATAAACCACTCGGCGTTGCGCACGTTTTCGGCGACATAGAGCCGGTCGTCGCGCGACAGCTTTTTCCCTTCTTTCAGCATCTTGCGGTAATCGCCGGAGACGACCAGGGCTGGCACGCCCTCATCGTTCAAACGGATGTGGTAATCGCCGTCGATCTTTTCGACGTAGACATCGGGGGCGATATATTTGGTCGCTTCGTTTGAGAACGGCAGTCCCGGATAGGGTGTCAGCTCCCTGGCGATGAAGTTGCAGGCGGCGACGACCTCGTCTTTCTTGCCACCGGTCAGGCGCATCAGCTCGCGGTAGTTGCGGTTGGCCAGAAGCGCCAGGTGATTTTTGACGATTTCCGCGCAGAGCGGCGGTGCATTATCCAGCCGTTGCAGTTGCAAAAGCAACGATTCGCCGACATCGCGGGCGGCGATGCCGGGCGGGTCGAGTTCCTGAATAGTGTCGAGGACGTAGGTGGCGGTGTCGGCGTCACAGTCGCAATCGCGCATAATTTCTTCTAGGCTTGCTTCGAGAAAGCCAAAACGGTTCAGGTTGCCGATGATGTAGAGCGCCACCTCCATCTCGTCTTTCGTCAGCTCGCTGTGCGCCAACTGCCATTGCAGATGGGCGGCAAGGCCCGGTTTTTCCGAAATGAAATCGAACTGGCTGGGAGCGTCGGCGGCAGGTGTTTCGTGAGCGAAGGAAAAATCGCTGTCGAACTTGTTGGCGTAATCCTCCCAGTTGACATCGGTGAGGTTGTCGGAGACGGCGACTCGGTCGGTGACATCGCTTTCCTGCTCAGACGCCGAGCTGGCCTCGTAGGTGGAACTCAGCGATGGCGACGACGCTTCCGCCTCGTTTTGGCTGAGGTCTTCCTCGAGCGCCGGGTTCTGCTCGATCTCGGCCTGCAATGCCCCTTCCAGTTCCAGATGATTGAGTTGCAACAGCTTGATTGCCTGCCGCAACTGCGGCGTCATAATCAGCTTCTGGGCGAGCTTCAGTTGCTGCCGGAGTCCGAGATCCATGGCCTTACATGGTGAAGTTTTCGCCTAAATACATCTTCCGCGCCACTTCACTTTCGATGATGTCGCTGGCGACGCCGGAGGTCAATATCTGACCGGCGTTCATGATGTAGGCGAAATCGCAGACCTTCAGGGTTTCGCGGACGTTGTGGTCGGAGATGAGGACGCCCAGGCCCCGGTCTTTCAGGCCGTAGATGATTTTTTGCAGCTCGCCGACCGCCAAGGGGTCGATGCCGGCGAAGGGTTCATCCAAAAGGATGAATTGTGGCCGGGTGGCCAGAGAGCGCATGATTTCGACGCGCCGCCGTTCGCCGCCGGACAGGGCGTGGCCGAGATTTTTGCGCAGGTACTCGATCTTCAGATCGGCGAGCAAGGTGTCGATGCGCTCACGGATCTCATTTTTCGGCAGTCCATGCGTTTCCAGGATGATGCGGACATTTTCCTCGACCGTCAGTTTCTTGAAAACCGACGGTTCCTGCGCCAGATAGGAAATACCTTTTAAGGCGCGTTTATGGATGGGCAGGGTGGTGATGTTTTCGCCGTTCAGAAGGATGGCGCCCTCGTTCGGGCGGATGAAGCCGGCGATGGAGTAAAAGGAGGTGGTTTTGCCGGCGCCGTTCGGCCCCAAAAGGCCGACGACGAAACCGGTATGCACTTGGATGCTGACGCCGCCGACAACGGTGCGGCTGCCGTAGCGTTTGACGATATTTCGAGTTTCAAGGATGGCCATGATGGTCTCGGCGCCGGCGGCTCATTATTGCGGGAGAACCATCTTGACCCGGCCACCGCTCTCGGTCTTGCCTTCGCCATGTCCGGCGGTGGCCGGCTTGCTGCCGGCGAGCACCTCCGTGCGCTCCTCGTCGATATAGTGGACGAGCTTTTCGCCGCTGACCATGTTTTTATCCTGCCAGGCCTTGGCGTTGCCGCTCAGAGTCACCTGCCGTTCTTTGGCCAGATAGACCATCTCACGCGAGGTGCCGAGCCAGTCGCCGCGGCTGACCTCGACGTTGCCGACACAGACCATCTTTTCCACCTTCTTTTGGCCACTGCCGGGTGCCGCCGTCTTCTGGCCGCTTTTTTTCTCATCCGGGGTATAGTAAACGGTCATCTTATCGGTACGGATGCGCACGTCGTCCTGGCGGGCATCGACCGCGCCCGTGAACAGCACCGAGTTGGATTTTTCGAGAGAGGTCATATGGTTGGCCTCGATGCTGATCGGCGCATCGTTGCCTTTGCCGCCTTTGCTTTTCGGCGGCGGCGCCGCCTGGGCGGCAAGGGTAATGGTCAGGCACAGCGTGACCAGCATGAAAAAAAGTGGACGTGGCATCGGTGGTCTCCAGTCGGAAATAAAAAGATACTAGCAAATAGCATGCCTAGCTTAGCGGAATTGGCAAACTTTGTAAAGCTATTGCTGGCAAAACCGCTTTACTTGTCTGGCGTGGAAAAGTAGTATGGCAAGTTCGCGGTCATTTCCCATTTTAGCCCGGTGTTACCCCATGAAAAAAGAAAGCATCGAAAAAGCCCAGCTTCTTATCGAAGCCTTGCCGTACATGCAGAAGTTTCGCCACAAAACAGTAGTCATTAAATACGGCGGCCATGCCATGGTTGACGACCATCTGAAAAAGCAATTCGCCCTCGACGTGATTTTGTTGAAGCAGATCGGCGTCAATCCGGTGATTGTCCACGGCGGTGGGCCGCAGATCAACCAGCTTCTCGACCGCCTCGGCATAAAACCGAATTATGTCCAAGGGATGCGCGTCACCGACGGCGAAACCATGGATGTCGTCGAGATGGTTTTGGTTGGCAAGGTCAATAAGGAAATCGTCAGCCTGATCAACCACTGTGGTGGCCGGGCCGTCGGTCTGTCCGGGCGCGACGGTGATCTGGTGCGCGCCGAAAAGATGACCATGACCGCCCCGGTCAAAGATGGTGACAATCATCCACCGGAACTCATCGACATTGGCCGGGTGGGCCGCGTCAAAAGCATCGACTCGGCGGTGCTGGAAAATCTTCATTATGCCGATTTCATTCCAGTCATCGCCCCGACCGGCGTTGGTGAAGATGGCCAGGCGTTCAACATCAACGCCGATCTGGTGGCCGGCGCCATTGCCTCGGCCCTGCATGCGGAAAAGCTGATACTGCTCACCGATGTCGCCGGCGTGAAAGATGTCAAAGGCGTGCTGCTGCCGAATCTTACCCAAAAAGAGATCGAGCGGTTGATCGCCGACGAAACCGTGGTCGGCGGCATGATCCCGAAAGTTCGCTGCTGCCTCGATGCCCTGCGTGGCGGCGTCACCAAGGCCTGTATCGTCGATGGCCGCCTCGAGCACGCCATTTTGCTCGAAATGTTCACCCACGAAGGGGTGGGAACGGAGATAAGCTGATGAATAATAATTCTTTAAAAGAACGCGCTGACAAGGTGTTTATGGCCACCTATGGCCGCTATCCGGTGGCTATGGTCAAAGGTCAGGCTTGCCGCCTGTTTGACGCCGACGGCAAAGAGTATCTCGATTTTCTCTCCGGCATCGCCGTCTGCGGCCTGGGGCATTGCCATCCGGCGGTGGTGGCGGCGGTCCAGCGGCAGGTGGCGGAACTGGTGCATGTCTCAAATATTTACTACACGCTGCCGCAGACCGAACTGGCGGAAAAGCTGGTGAGCCATTCGTTTGCCGACAAGGTCTTCTTCTGCAATTCCGGCGCCGAAGCCAACGAGGCGGCGATTAAACTGGCGCGTAAAGCCAGCGCCCCGGAACGCTTCGAGATTATTTCGCTGCTCGGTTCGTTCCATGGCCGGACACTAGCGACAGTGGCGGCCACCGGCCAGACGCGGTTTCACCAGGGTTTCGAGCCGATGCCGGCTGGCTTCAAACACGCGCCCTTTGGCGATCTGGCCGCTCTCGAAAAAATGATTACGCCCGCCACCTGCGCCATTTTATGCGAGCCGCTGCAAGGCGAGGGCGGCGTTCGACCCTTGCCGCCGGAATATCTGCGTGGCATCCGTGAACTTTGCGACCGTCACGGACTGTTTTTGATTTTTGACGAGGTGCAGACCGGCATCGGGCATACTGGCACACTGTTCGCCCATGAGCAGCTCGGCGTCGAACCGGACATCATGACGCTGGCGAAAGCCCTGGGCGGCGGCCTGCCGATTGGCGCCATGCTGGCCCGCGAGAAAATCGCCGCCGCTTTTACGCCTGGGACACACTCCTCGACCTTTGGCGGCAATCCGGTGGTCTGCGCCGCGGCCAATGCCGTCTTGGATACTATTCTTGCCGATGGTTTTCTCGAATCGGTGCGGCAAAAGGGCGAATATTTCCGCGCCGGCCTCGAAAAACTCGCCGAACGCTTCCCGGCAAAAGTTGCCATGGCCCGTGGCATGGGGTTGCTTTTGGGCCTGGTTTTTACCGAAGAAGGCGCGGCAAAAGGCGGCGACATCGTGGCCAAGATGATGGAGCGCGGTTTTCTAATCAATTTCACGGCTGGTATCGCCCTGCGTTTTGTGCCGCCGCTGATCGTCACGAATGAGGAAATCGACCGCCTGCTGGCGGCGCTTGGTGGCGTCTTGGACGAAGTCTTTGCCTGAATCCCCGCGGGCGGCTCCGAACCGCCGCCCGCGCGGTGAAACCCTGGTGAAACCCTGGTGAAATCCTGGTGAAACCCTCCGGAAAACCTTTGCGTTTCCCCTTATTATCATGTAGGTATTTTGTCTTTCCGCCCCGTTTGCCGGGGCGGGTCACGCCCGCTCATCACGAAAAACATCATGACTCCACGACATCTCCTCACGCTGGAAGATTTTTCTGGCGAATGGCTCCGCGCCCTCATTGACCGCGCCCTGGTTCTGAAACGGGAACGCCAGGCCAGCGTTCGCCATCAGCAACTCTCCGGCAAGATCATCGGCATGATTTTTGAGAAACCCTCGACGCGGACGCGGGCATCCTTTGAAGCCGCCATGTATGGCCTCGGCGGCCAGGTAATGTTTCTTTCCGCCCGCGACACGCAACTGGCCCGCTCCGAGCCGTTGAAGGATACGGCGCGCGTCATGTCGCGCTACGTCGATGGCCTGGTGGTGCGCACCTTCGGCCAGAATGTGGTTGAGGAACTGGCCGCCTATTCGACGGTTCCCGTGATCAACGCCCTGACCGATCTGCATCACCCTTGCCAGGTCTTGAGCGATGTCATGACCATGCTCGAAAAAAAGAACGATATTTCTTCGCTGCGCGTCGCCTGGGTCGGCGATGGCAACAACATGGCCAATTCCTGGATTCAGGCCGCCGGCAAACTGGGTTTTTCTTTAACCTTGGCCTGCCCGGAAGGTTATGAGCCAAATGCCGATATCCTCGCGAAAAGCCGCGCCCAGGCGGCCAAACCGATTACGCTTGTGCGCGAACCGGCTCTAGCGGTGAAAAACGCCGATGTCGTCAACGTCGATGTCTGGGCCTCGATGGGCCAGGAAGACGAGCAGGCGGCCCGGCTCGAGGTGTTTTCCTCTTATCAGCTCAATGGCGAATTGATGGCACTGGCCGCGCCCGGCGCCATGGTTATGCACTGCCTGCCGGCGCATCGTGGCGAAGAAATCAGCGAAGCCTTGTTTGAGGCGCAGAGCGAGACGATTTTTGACCAGGCGGAAAATAAAATGCACATGCACAAGGCGATTCTCGAAGCCTTTTTGGTCTGATTTGTGTTAACCCGTCATTCCGCGTGAAGCGAAGCGTAGTCAATCCATTCAGGAAAAGGCTGGATTCCGCGACTACGCGCGGAATGACGCTGAGATGACGATGGTTTGCTGTGGTATTCAAGATAAAAAATTCCGCGAGGAACCAATATGGATGTGAAAAAGATAGTGCTGGCCTATTCCGGTGGCCTCGATACCTCGGTGATTTTGAAGTGGTTGCAGGAAGAATACGGCTGCCCAATTGTCGCCTATTCGGCCAATATCGGCCAAAAGGAAGACTGGGTGGCGGTCGAGAAAAAGGGTCTGGCCACAGGAGCCGAAAAGGTCATCGTCTCGGATTTGCGTGATGAATTTGCGGGAGATTTCATTTTCCCGATGTTCCGTGCCAACGCCATTTACGAAGGCTCGTATCTGCTCGGCACCTCGATTGCCAGGCCGCTGATCGCTCGCGAGCAGGTGCGCATCGCGCAGGCTGAGGGAGCCGACGCGGTCAGCCACGGCGCCACCGGCAAGGGCAACGACCAAGTGCGTTTTGAGCTGGCCTATATCGGCCTCGACCCCAAGCTAAAGATCATCGCCCCCTGGCGCCTGTGGAATTTGGATTCGCGGACGAAGCTTATCGAATACGCCAAGGCCAAAGGTATCCCGGTGCCCGTGACGCCGGCCAAGCCCTACAGTTCCGATGAGAATCTGCTGCATATCAGCTATGAGGGCGGGGTTCTCGAAAATCCATGGCACGAGGCCGACGATGCCATGTTCACGCTGACAGTCGCCCCGGAAAAGGCACCCGACAAACCAACGTATTTAGAAATAACGTTTACCGGCGGCAATCCGGTGGCGCTGGACGGCGAGCGCCTGGCGCCGCTGCCGCTCTTTTCCCGCTTGAATGAGTTGGGCGGACAAAATGGCATTGGCCGCCTCGATATGGTGGAAAACCGCTTTGTCGGCATGAAATCGCGCGGCGTCTATGAAACGCCGGGCGGTACCATCCTGCGCACCGCCCACCGCGACCTGGAGACCATTACCCTCGACCGCGAGGTGATGAAGATCCGCGATTCGTTGATCCCGCGCTATGCCGAACTGATTTACAACGGCTTCTGGTTCTCGCCGGAACGGGAATTTCTGCAAAAGACCATGGATGAATGCCAGCGAAGCGTCAACGGCGTCGTCCGCCTGAAGCTGTACAAAGGCAATTGCCTGCCAGTCGGCCGCAAATCGGATAATTCGCTGTATCAGGAAAGCTTCGCCACCTTCGAGGCTGACCAGG